>Red_p1__coassemble_2779_pt1 | contig 5214 bp, 5 predicted proteins | sample Red_p1__metabat2_low_PE_013 | metagenome-assembled genome bin Red_p1 | reverse complement strand
CTCTCCCTTTCGGGAGAGGTGGCACGGCGAAGCCGTGACGGAGAGGGTTTCTCCCGGGAGTAACCCTCTCAGTCTCGCTGCGCTCGACAGCTCTCCCGAAGGGCGAGCCCTTGGCAGAACCGGAGAGTTTCGTCCTTATTCGTCAACGGCAGGAAGAAGCCTGCCGTTAAGCTGCAAACTTTTCGCCTCTGCCAAAGCCTCTCCCTTTCGGGAGAGGTGGCACGGCGAAGCCGTGACGGAGAGGGTTGCTCCCCCATCACTTCCGCTTGGCGTGACGGTCCCCCAGGGGGATCACGTCGCAGAACACGCAGCGGCTCTTGGTGGAAAGCTGCGCATCCTTGTGATAACAGCCGAAGAACCATTTTTCGTATTGGGCCTTCAGCAGGATGCTGTCCAAAAACAGGTGCAAACGATTGGTCTCGCCGCATTTCAGCGCAGTAAAATCCAAAAATCTGCTTGGGGCGTCGTGGGTCAGCACATACTCTACCTGCCCCCCGGCTGCCGCCAGGTTCTGCTCACAGCGGGCGTATTCCTCATCCGAGGGCTGCTCCTGGGGCCACCAATTCACCCCTGGCTCCCGTTCCTCCCGGTCGGGGCTTTCCGCTCCGCCAAAGCACAGGTATTTCTGCCCTTCCAGTTCCAGCACGCTGCCCCGGCACACATGGTACACATTGCCGCCCAGGTGCTGCACCAGACCGCCAAACTTTTCCTCAGCAGGGTAGGCTGCCAGCAGGTCGTAATTTTCATGCGATCCATCCAGGAACAGGATGGTATAGGGCCGCTTGCACAGCCAGGCCAGACGCTTTTGCTCTGCCTTGCTGCCGTCCCACACAAACCCAAAATCCCCCAGCACGATCACTGTGTCCCGCTTTGTCAGCCAGCGCAGTTTGCCGTGCTTGAACCGATCCAGATCTCCGTGGGTGTCACCCGTCAAATATACCATGCCCTTGCCTCCCCCAGGGTGTGAAAGCGGCGCAAAGCCCCTTGTCACATCCCAGCAAACCTGTTATTATAAAATACAGTTCTTCTCCTATAACTGGGAGAAGATATACGAGTTTATTTTATCGCTTTTTGAAGGAATTGTCCACATGAAACGCTTGCTTAGCTTTATTTTGACACTGGCCGTTCTGGCGGGGTGTCTTTTGACCCCTGCTTGTGCCCTATTTGACCCCAGCCCCGTCTATTCGGTACAGGCTTCCAGCGCCTATATCGTCAACGCCGACACCAATATCATCATTTACGAAAAAGACAGCCGCCGTCAGGTCTCTGCTGGCGGGCTGACCAAATATATGACCATTGCGGTGATCCTGACCAACTACGCCGATAAACTGGACACCACTTTCACCATGCCCTTTGCCATCTCAGACTATGTCCACAACACGGACAATGCCGATATGCGCTCCAACGAGACCTTTACCGTGCGGGAAGCCATCTACGCCATGCTGACCCGCAACGCCAACGAGGCTGCCATGGGCGTGGCCTATGCTCTGACCGGCGGCGACCTCTCCGGCTGGGTGACCCAGATGAACGCCTTGTCCCAGCGCATTGGCACCACCGACAGCACCTGGACCGATGCCTGCGGCCTGGACAGCGGCAACCGCACCACCGCTGTGGATATGTATCTGATCCTGCGGTATCTGATGAGCTTTGACGCCTTTGCAGAGATCTCCGCCGCCCCTACCTTTACGATGCCCGCCAAGGAAAAGCACTCTAAGTCCTTTGTGCTGGTCAGTCAGAATATGGCCCTGAACCGCTCCAGCGGCGGCAAGTTCTACCGCAGCGCCATGCAGGGCGGTATGTGCGATGTGGTGGCCTATAAAAAAGATACTGGCACCCAGAGCTATGTCTCCTGGGCCAGTAAAGATGGCGAGACCTATCTGTTCTGCGTGATGGAAAGTCCGGACAACTGCGACGATTACGGCTATGCCAACCGCCGCCCCGCCCTGTGTGAGACCACAAAGCTGATCGACTGGGTGTTTGACAGCTTTTCCATCCAGCCCGCACTGGACCCGGACGTAGCCCTGGCAGAGCTGCCCGTGAAATACTCCGCAGAGACCGACCGTCTTCAGCTGTACCCGGATGACAGCATGATGACCATCCTCCCCTCCTCCGGAGATGGCAGCGTGACCCAAAAGTTCTTCCACCTGCCGGAATATGTCTGCGCCCCTGTCCAGCAGGGCGACATCGTGGGCACTGTGGAGCTGAAACTGGCCGGGAACACCATTGGCATGGTGAACCTGGTGGCCGGACAGGATGTCGCCCGCAGTTCGGTCCTGTACACCATTTCTAAGATCCGGGATTTCTTCGGCAGCCTGTACCTGCGGGTGGTGCTGACCCTCAGCGCCCTGACCGCTGCCGTTTACCTAGGCTGGCTGGCACTGCACAGCTGGCAGGGGCGCAAGCGTCCCCGCCGTATCCACCGGCACTGACCTCCGCTAGACTTCTTCAAAAGCCCCGCCGAAAGGCGGGGCTTTTGTGCGCTTTCCGTCCCTGCATAAGCTTCACGCCCAAAAATACAAGACATCGCTCTCCCACCGATTTAGGCAATGCATCTGAAGTATAGCACAACATCTGTCCCATTAACCGGAGCGATACGCATATTTTTCCGGCTGTGTGCCGTTTTGTGCTGTCTCTGCAGCCAACACCGTCAGCGGCCAATTTGAAGCCGCCACCGGATACGGCACTGGGGCTGGACTTTGCTGCTGGAACTGCCGCCACACCTTTTTCGCCATCTTCCCAGAGCTGGGCGCACCGCCTGCCTGGACGCAGGAGAGCCTTGAAAAGCTCGACGCCCGGGACATCGAGTACCACAGCGGTAGATACACCCGGTACGAGATCAGCCAGATGCAGCGGGCCAGAGAGCGCACCGTGCGCAAGTATAAGCGCCGGTATCTGGCCGAAACAGAGGCCGGGGTGGACACCACCGCCAGTGCCGTGAAGCTCCGGCAGGCCCGCCAGGAGCTGGCTGACTTTATCAGCGCCACCGGCGGCAGGGCAGACAGCGCACGCACCAGCGTGACAGGGTTTGGCAGGAGCGCCAGCAGTAAGGCAAGCTGGGCGGCGAAAGGCTATGAAAAACAGCAGAAAGATGTTATAATCATAGAGAACCTTCGCACCGCCGCAAAGCTGCCCAAAGCCGCTGTGATTCACCTGAAACCCACCGCCATCAACGTTGACAGCCTCACATTTGACGATGCGCATGTAAATCAGGAACGTTCTCACAATATCAGCGAAAACAGGCCAAACAGTACATCCGGGATGCAAAAATCTCTGTTACTGTCTGGAATGGCCAGTTTGAGCGATACTATGGGACAGAAGGCTCAGCATATGTTCGTACAGGAACAAACGAGATTCGCACCGCATACAGCTCTGCCGAGTACACGGAGAATCTGAACGCTCTGATCGAGGAGATGAAAAAGAATGGCCTTCTTGGGTAATGTAGAATACAGACCGGATGAAAACGGAACCGCCGCAAGCGTCAAGTGTCCACTGGTCGATGACTGGACAGACCCCATTGATTGCATGGAAAATCAAGCTGTCATTGACAGCTGTATTCCTGCCCGGTTCAAGGTGAAGCCCGACTGGAAGAAAATCTGTGAGGCCTGCCCTTTCCGGGACTACTGATACAACCAAATACCGCAAGCGTCTTTGCCCATCCGGGCAGGGGCGCTTTTTTCATGCCGTCTTAGCTCATTCGGGAAGAGCACCGGTCTCCATCGCAAGCCAACTTTTCAATCGTTGGCAACAACGTTGGCTTGCATATCGCAGAGATGCTGTTTTTATATAAGGCAGCTCCCAGCCTTGCGATTAAACCGGAAGCGGGAGGTTCGATGCCTCCAGACGGTGCCACGCAGCGGGCGGTGCGTACCCCGTCCAAGACCGAATACTGACAGAGAACAGTGTACAAAAACTGTGGTCACACAACCTGAAAGGAGTTTCCACCATGAAACGTGAAGATGTGAAGAACAAGATCCCCGGCATTACCGAGGAGCAGCTGAACTGGCTCATGCAGGAGAACGGCACGGACATCAATCGGGAAAAGACTGCTGCGGAGCAGCCTCCGTAAAACAAAGGCCCGCAGGTGTCATAGCCTGCGGGCCTTTGTTTCTTGTGGGGGAAACATCCCAAATATATATCTTCTGTTTTGACTACTTTGCAGCTGTTTCAATCCGGAACAATACTGCATACTACAACGCAATCAAAACAACAAAAACAAACGAAAATCCGCACAATTCACTCAAAGTCAGCGAACTGTGCGGATTTTTTGATGGTTGCGCCAGCAGGAGTCGAACCTGCGATGGAGGAGTCAAAGTCCTCTGCCTTACCGCTTGGCGATGGCGCATCATACAAGACAGTATACCATATTTTTGCCCAGACCACAAGAGCACAGACAAAAAAACTCTCCCTGCACACAGCAGGGAGAGTTTTTTTCTTTATTTGTCCAGGCTTTCCCACAGCGGGTCCTGGGCCAGCACTGCTACCCGGTACTCCGCCAGAAGCTGCTGGATATCCTGCCGCTGCGACCCATCGGCCGCCGTGGCATAGCTGCCCAGCTCCAGCCCGGCCAAAGCGGGCTGCTCGGACCAGGGCACCAGCTTCTGCTTCCAGTCCGGGCCAAGTTTTTCACTCAGCACACCAAAGGCCTGCTCAAAGCCGTCGGCATCCTCCAGCACCCAGAGCTTGGTCTCCCCATTGGCAAGGTCGGCATTCATCCGGGCGGCGCCCGCCATCTGGCTGTTCATGTCCGTCCGCTGGGCATGGGCGCTCCAGGTGTAATTGTACACCTCCACCACGGTCACGCCATCCCGATTCCGATCCTCCGCATATGGGGTCAGGCTCTGCTCCAGCCGCAGCACCGCCTCATCCGGCAGCGCCTCTGCCGTTACCAGCGCCATGGTGCAGTCCGGGTCCACTGTGGTGGTCAGGCCATGTACCGCATACACAACGCCCAGCGCCACCACCGCCAGCACCGCCACGATACCCCAGTTATAGTACCACCAGTTGGCACGGCGGGCCCGCTTTTGTTCTTTTTTGGTCTGCGGCTGGGGCGCAGGCGCAGGCCGGGGGATCTGCTGCACGGTCAGGCCGTACTGCTCCCGCAGCACCGGGAAATAAATCTGCATCGCCGCCAGACCCGGCAGCCAGAACCCGAACAGCACTGCCCAGAATACGCTTACCGGGAACAGCAGGATCATCCCGCCCACCCCGGCCATC
>Red_p1__coassemble_2464_pt1 | contig 5785 bp, 6 predicted proteins | sample Red_p1__metabat2_low_PE_013 | metagenome-assembled genome bin Red_p1 | reverse complement strand
GATCAAGGCATCCGTTGTGCAAGAAAAACGGCTGCGAGCATTACGACCACCACGAGCAGCAGGCAAAGTTTCTGCGCCCTGCCAAGTATGCGCAGCAGCGGAAGCGTACACCCGCCGCACAGAAGCCCCATCCACCAAGAAAAAAGGTTCGGGTGTGCCAAATAGGTGTCCCGCCAAAACAAGAAAACCACCACGGACAGCACAAAGTACAGCAGGCACACCACACCCAGCACATAGAGACAAACTTCTTTTTGTTTTTGCCAATTCTTTCGTTCTTTCATAAAGGCTCTATACTTTATACAGTTACAACAGCTCAAACACACGCCATACTTTAGAATATTCCGATTTAATATTTTGCACAATAGAGGCCATCCGTAGTCTCAGCAGCTGCCGTTTGAACAAAAAATCTTTGAAGTGTAGTTGTGGTCAACAATAGCCCTGCACAACGCACAAAAGCTCTACGCTGTATTTTTCTCATTGTATCGCTTTATTCACAAAAAATCAATAAGCATGTTGATTTTTTGTGAAATATACCCTTCAGCCTCCATACTCACCCCATTTTTTAACTTCATTCCCTTCAATATCCATTACGCCATTCCCCTGCCGCCCCCCTCTCAGAAATGTTACAATTATTTCTTGAAAAAAGCCCTTTTGGCATTGACAGCCTTGCTATAATAGAGGTATCGAAGTTTCACGGGGGAGACAAATTGCGGCCCCCGATGATCGTTTTTGCCTGAGGAGGACGTACGCGGTACGTTCAAGAGAAAGAAGGAAGCATAAACATGACCAAGATCGATATTTTCTCCGGCTTTTTGGGCGCCGGTAAGACCACTCTTATCAAAAAGCTGATCCAGGAGTCCTTTGCCGGACAGCAGATCGTGCTGATCGAGAACGAATTTGGCGAGATCGGCATTGACGGCGGCTTTTTGCAGCAGTCCGGCATCCGCATCAATGAGCTGAACGCCGGCTGCATCTGCTGCTCTCTGGTGGGCGATTTCCGCACCGCCCTGCAGCAGGTGGTGGAGCAGTACCACCCGGACCGCATCCTCATCGAGCCGTCCGGCGTGGGCAAGCTATCCGACGTGACCCGTGCTGTGGAAGGTGTGTCCGAGCACCTGGATGTGGAGCTGAACAGCTTTGTTACCGTAGCAGACGTGAACAAGGTCAAGCTGTATATGAAGAACTTTGGCGAGTTCTACGACGACCAGGTGAGCCATGCCAGCTGCATCCTGCTCAGCCGCACCCAGACCGCCCCGGAGGACAAGGTGGCAGCTGCCGTAGCCCTGCTGCGCCAGAAGAACCCCACCGCCACCATCGTGACCACCGATTGGAACAACCTGACCGGCGAGCAGATCCTGAAGGCTATGTCCACCCAGTCCGATTTCAAGGCGGAGCTGGTGGCGATGGCTGCCCAGGCCAATGCGGCGCACGAGCATGAGCACGAGCACCATCATCACGACCATGACGGCGAGTGCTGCTGCGGCCATGACCACGAGCATGAGCACCACCACGACCACGACGGCGAGTGCTGCTGCGGCCACGACCATGAGCACGAGCACCACCACGACCATGACGGTGAGTGCTGCTGCGGTCACGACCACGAGCATGATCATCACCACGACCACGACGGTGAGTGCTGCTGCGGTCACGACCACGAGCATGAGCACCACCACGACCATAACGGCGAGTGCTGCTGCGGCCATGACCACGAGCATGAGCATCACCACGACCACGACGGTGAGTGCTGCTGCGGTCATCATCATGACCACCACGCCGATGAGGTGTTCACCAGCTGGGGCGTCGAGACGGCCCGCCGCTTCAGCAAGGCCGAGATCGAGCACGCCCTGGAGGAGCTGGACAGCGGCAAGTATGGCATGATCCTGCGTTCCAAGGGCATCGTGGACGGCGGCGCCGACGGCTGGCTGGAGTTCGATTATGTGCCCGGCGAGCATGAGGTGCGCGCCCACAATGCAGACATCGGCGGCAAGCTGGTGGTCATCGGCTCCAAGCTGGACGAAGCCGCCATTGCGGCACTGTTCGGCTGCTGAGGGAAGGAGCACCTGCTATGGCAAGAGAGATCCCTGTTTATCTGTTTGTCGGTTTTTTGGAGAGCGGCAAGACCAAGTTCATCCAGGAGACCTTTGAGGACCCCAACTTCGACTCCGGCGACAAGACCCTGCTGCTGGTGTGCGAAGAGGGCGAGGAAGAATACGCCCCGGAGAAATTCGCCATCCCCGGCGTGACGGTGTCGGTGCTGGAGGATGTTTCGGAGCTGAACCCCCAGAACCTGACCCGCCTGGAAAAGCAGGCGGACGCCGGACGGGTGGTGATCGAGTACAACGGTATGTGGACCATGCAGCAGCTGGCCGAGGGCCTGCCCCAGAACTGGATCGTATACCAGTGCATCGCCACTGCCGACGGCACCACCGCCCTGACCTACTCCCGGGATAACGCCATGCGCGGGCTGATGCTGGACAAGCTGGCCCGCAGCGAGCTGGTGGTGTTCAACCGTGCCGAGGCCGTGAACAACGACGCCGCCCGGCAGGAGCTGCACAAACTGGTGCGCCAGGCCTCCCGCAAGTGCGATATCGCCTATGAGTTTGCGGACGGCAGCGTAGCTTACGACGACATCCCCGACCCGCTGCCCTTTGACCTGAACGCCCCCATCATCGAGATCCAGGACGAGGATTTTGGCATCTGGTATATGGACTGCCAGGACGAGCCGGAGAAATACGCCGGCAAGACGGTGCGTTTCCTGGCGCAGGTATGCCAGACCAACCGGGCCGGCAAAAACAGTTTTGTCCCCGGCCGGTTCGCCATGACCTGCTGCGTGCAGGACATCCAGTTTGTGGGCTTCCCCTGTGTTTACGACGGCTACAAGGCCCTGGAACAGCGTTCCTGGATCACCCTGACCGCCAAGGTGGGCTACAAGTTCCACAACATCTACCGGGGCAAAGGCCCGGTGCTGACCGCACTGTCCGTGGAGCCGGGCACAAAGCCTGCGGACGACGTGGTGACCTTCTCGTAATTTGTTTCCCTGCGGCTGCCACACGGCTGCCGCTGCTGTGGAGAGTCCCCCTCTCTGACCGTTCTTCAAGGAGGTATTTAAGATGAAAGTCCTATTCCGTGTTCTGGGCGCTGCTGCGGCTGTGGCCGCCACCGGCGCTGCCATCCTGGCGCTGGACAAACTGCTGACCCGCAAGAAGGACCCCCTGCAGGTCGAGACAGTGGAGTTCCCCGATGAGGCCGAGACCGACCCCAGCGAGGCAGAAAAGACCGCCGCCGCCTATGCCGAGGGCGAAGCTGCCCCCGCAGAGGCAGCACCGGAGCAGGCCCCCGCTGAGCCGGAGGCACAGCCTGTGACCATCCCCTCCACGGAGGCCGACGGCCCTGCCTGCGCCGATGCCCCCATCGTAAACCCGGTGGAAGCAGGCCCCGCTGTGGCCCCCACCGATGAGAACGGCAACTTCGACACTTCCAAGATCGCCGACCCCAAGGACTTTGGCGACTGGGAGGAGCAGGGCTGCCAGGGCTAAGAAACAAAAAAGCGCCGTGTGTTCTCACACGGCGCTTTTTGCTGTCTTGCGGGAAAGGGCCTCCGGCCTTTTTGCAGAAAAACCGCTGCTTTTTCCACCAAAAGCGGTTCGCTTGTGGAAAAAGCAGCTTGCAAAGGCTTATTTCTCCCCCTGTGCGATGCGCTTGAGCCGGGGCTTATCCAACACGGTCAGCCCGCCCCGGGAGAGGGAAACGATGCCCTCCTGGGCAAAATACTTCAAAAGGCGGCTGACCACCTCCCGGGCGCTGCCCATATAGCGGGCGATCTGGTCATGGGTCATCCGCAGTTGGTCGCCGCCGGTCTTTGCCAGCTCATCGGTCAAAAGGATCGCCAGGCGGCGGTCTGCGCTCATAAACAGGATCTGCTGCATGGTCCACATGGTATCCGAGAAGCGCTCCGCCGTCATCTGATAGGCGTAGCAGCGCACCTCCACATTCTGCTGCATCAGACTGCGGAAGGCGCCCGCCCCGATGCAGTATGCCTCGGTGTCCTCCTCCGCATCGATATACAGGTCGAAGTTGACCGAGTCCAGCACGCAGGAAGCGGACATGATACACACCTCCCCGGCAAAAAGCCGGTAGAGGGTAATGTCCCGTCCGTCCTCCGACAGGATATAGGCCCGCAGCTGACCGGAGCGCAGCAGCAGGATACCCACGCAGCTTTCCAGCGGGCTATGGACCCGTGCCCCCTTGGGGTACTGCACCGGCCGGGTCGCGCGGCACAGAGCGTCCTGCTGGTCTGCCGTGAGCTTGGACCAGAACGGGAAACCGCAGGCCAGGCACCCGGGCCGGGCACGGCAGGGCTGTTTTGTATCCAGCATCAGAACTCACCCTTTCTCAGCGCTTTTGCGGCTTCCGTACCCGCCAGCGCCCCCTCATAGACGGCCTTGGCCACCTGCAGCAGACCGCCGGTGCAGTCACCGGCAGCAAACAAGCCCGGCACCGTGGTCATCATCCGCTCATCGGTCAGGATGCGGTTGCCCTCCACCGCGGCGCCGATCTTCCGGGCCAGGGCGGTGCTGCCTGCCACGCCCAGCGCCACAAACAGGCCGTCGGCGTGGAGGATCTCGCCGCTGTCCAACTGGATGCCGGAGAGCCGCTGCTCCCCCTCCAGGCGGGCGATCTTCTCGGTGCGCACCGTGATCTGCGGCGGGAAATCCGCCGCCGGGGCCTCGCCATTGGTCAGCACCGTGACCTGTGCCGCCACCGGCAGCAGGGTCTGCGCCTCATGCAGGGCATACTCTCCGCTGCCCAGCACCGTGACCTGCTTGCCCCGGTAGAAAAAGGCATCGCAGGTGGCACAGTAGCTGACCCCCTTGCCCTCCAGCGCAGTCAGACCAGGGATGCGGGGCACAGCCCGGGAAGCGCCGGTGGCCAGGATCACCGCATCTGCGGGCCACTGACCGTCCAGCGTCTCCACGGTAAGGCGGTCGGTATAGGTGATGCCCACCGCCTCGGCTTGAACAAACTGCACACCTACGGCTTTGGCGCCCTCGATGCCCCGGCGGGCCAGCTCTGCCCCGGTGACCGGCTCAGCAAAGCCATAGTAATTCTCGATCCGCTCCGCCCTCTCCAGCGTACCGGGGCCTTTGGTGAGGACGGTGGTCTCCACCCCTGCACGGGCAGTATACAGAGCGGCAGACACACCTGCCGGACCAGAACCAACAATAACGACCTTGGACATAGGAACCTCCTGCGGCGCAGATGCCGCTCTATCAGCAGCCCATCCTGTGGGCAGAGTATCGGTCTTACCGTTCTATTATACACCATTCCGGGCGTTTTTCCGTAACTGAGTTGCAAAAAATGCGTGACCTTTATTTTTTCAGGTTTTCTGCAAAGCCCAAAACAGCAGATGTCAGCCACCCCAAAGCGATAACGGTCCGGAGCGTTTTCCGCTGTGACCCTTCGGCCAAAATCTTTCGCTTTTCTTGCAGGGCCGACTATGCTATACTGAGGAATAAGGAACCTGCTCCGGTACAGTATTCATAAAAACAGGAAGTCCTACATTCTTGCTTTTTGCATCTTCTAAAAATCACGCTATAAGCGGGACGTTCCGCTGAGCCAGCGGATAGCTCCGATTGGGAGACACCCTCTCCGTCACGGCTTCGCCGTGCCACCTCTCCCGAAAGGGAGAGGCTTTGGCAAAGGCGTAATGTTTTTGGGTTTATCGGCTGACTTCTTCCTGCCGTTGACCGGTGTGGACGAAACTTGCTGGTTCTGCCAAGGGCTC
>Red_p1__coassemble_2412_pt1 | contig 5902 bp, 6 predicted proteins | sample Red_p1__metabat2_low_PE_013 | metagenome-assembled genome bin Red_p1 | reverse complement strand
CTCCCTTTCGGGAGAGGTGGCACGGCGAAGCCGTGACGGAGAGGGTTGCTTCCGGGGCGAAGCCGTGTCGGAGAGGGTGCCTCCCAACGGCAAAAAAGCCAGCTTGTGCCCTCCCCTTTTACGGGGCAGGCAAGCTGGCTTTCGTATTTTTATTCAGGGGCAGAGCTTACAGCTCGATCTTGCCAAAGCCCAGACCCTCAAAATCGTCCACACGCTCGGTGCGCTTGGGTGCTACCGGCTCGGCGCTGGCGGCGTCCCGGGGGGCGTAGGTGCGCTCCGGCACGCTGGAGGGACGAGGACCACGGCTGGGACGGGAGCCGCGGTAACCGCCGCCGGAGCGGCGCTGGCCGTCGTTCTCGTACCGGCGGGAGTTTCCATTGCCACGGCGCTGGCCGCCGCCAGAACGGCGGGGACGGCGCTCTGCGCTGTCGTTCTGGGCAGCGGGGTCGGTAGAGTAGATCACCACACGGCGATCCCGGCCCTCGCCCTTGCTCTCACTGCGCACACCCTCCATGCTGCTGATGGCAGAATGGATGATCCGGCGCTCGTAGGGGTTCATGGGCTCCATTGCAAAGCTGCGGCCGGTGCGGCGCACCTTGGCGCCGATGCGCTGTGCCAGGGCGGTCAGGTCGCTTTCCCGCTTGCCGCGGTAGCCAGCCACATCCAGGCCCAGCTTGATATAATCGCCCTCCAGGCGGTTTGCCACCAGGCTGGCCAGGTAGGACAGGCTCTCCATGGTCTCGCCGCGGCGGCCGATCAGGGCGCCCAGCTTCTCACCATCCAGACAAATGATGGTGGCCTCCCCCTTCTGCACGGCGCTGAACTTCACGTCCTGCACGCCCATCTTCTCAATGACCTCTTTCAGATAGGCCACTGCAGCGGCCACCTTGGGGTTCGAGTCGATCTCGATGGGCTGTTCCTCCAGCTCCGCTTCCGGCTGTGCCTGGACTTCCGGCTCGGACTGCTCCGGCTGCGGCTCCACAGCGGCGGCCGGCTCCTGGGGCAGCTGCTCTGCCTCCGGCTGGACGGGGGCGGCAGCAGGCTGCACCTCCACCTCCGGCACGGGTGCCGGGTCCGGCTCTTCCACCGACACCCGCACCTTTGCGGGGATCAGCTTCAAGCCCAGAAAACCAGTTTTCTGGGGCATTTCCAGCACTTCAAAGCTCACATTCAGCGCATCGGCCTCCACACCCAGCTGGGCGCAGGCTTTTGCACGAGCTTCCTCCACCGTTTTGCCGGTGGCTTCCAGGGTACGGATCATAGGGCTTAGTCCTCCTTTTTCTGTTCCAGCTCGGACAGCGGAACGGTGCGCTCGTCCTTGTACCGCTCAGCATCCAGCTGGCGGGCATACTCCAGACGGCGCTTGTTCATCTCGCTGGCAGAGATCTGTTTTTCCTCAACTTTGCCGGTCTTTTCGTCCTTGACCTGGATCGTGGTGCTCTTGACGCCGCGGCGCTCTTCCTTGCGGCGGGCAGCGATCTCGGCAGCCACCTGGGCCTTCATCTTCTCAGGGTCATAGATCTTGCGCATCACCAGGCTCTGCACGGTCATGATGATGTTGGAGATCACGTAGTACAGGGAGAATGCGCAGGGCACGGTAAAGCAGAAGAACAGGTAGGTCAGGGGCATGATGTACATCATGATCTTCATGCTGCCCTGCATCTCCTGGCCGGAGGCCTTCATGCTGATGTGGGTGGAGATGAACATGGTAACGATCGCCAGGATGGGGAAGATCAGCAGGGGCAGGTTCTCTGCCTGGAAGCTCCACTGGGGCACCTGGGTCAGGTCGATGCCAAAGAAGTCCATGTGCTGGCCGAACTCAGCGATCTTGGCCAGCTGCTCTGCGGAGAATGCAGCAGAAACCGTGGACTCGCCTGCCAGCACCTGGGCAATGATGTTGGTGTCCCGGGTGACCATGGTAAAGCTGATGCCCAGGTTCGTCAGAGCGGCGCCGGCAGTCTCCAGCGCCTCGGCGCTGATCTGGAAGATGCGCTGCAGCGGGTGGTACACCACCTCGATAACGCCGAACATCACCAGGAAGTTGACCAGCATGGGCATACAGCCGGAAGTGGGGCTGTAGCCGTAATCCCGCTGGAGCTTGAGCAGCTCTTCCTGCTGTTTTTCCGGCTTATCCTTGTACTTTTTCTGGATGTCCATGATCATGGGCTGGAAAGCGGACATCTTGGCCATGCTCTTCTGCTGGTTCAGCTGCAGGGGGATCTTGATGAGGTTGATCAGCAGCGTGAACAGAATGATGTCCCAGCCGTAGTTCGGGATCAGGTTGTAGATCCACTCCATGACGTAGCCCAAAGGCCAACCGAGGATGTATAAAGGGTTCATAGCTTCGTCCATTCTGCCCCGCCTGTGGCGCAGGGCTTTTGTATTTTTTATCGTAGGACGCGCGGCCCACAGTGCCGCGCGTCATGAGAGGCTGTGTTGGTCCCCGGTCTGCCGGGGCGTTATTTTCCACCTTTTGCCCTGTGCCTTGTGGAAAACAGCCGGGATGGAGAGAGGCTTCTCTCCGGGCTGCGCCAGGCGCCAGGCGGGGGCACGGGGTCATAGCCCCAGCGCCCCAGGGGGTTGCACCGGCCGACCCGCCAGATGGTCAGCAAAAGGCCCTTGATGCAGCCATGGGTCTGGATGGCCTGGATGCCGTAGCTGCTGCAGGTGGGCGAGAAGCGGCATTTGCGGCTGCCCAGCGCCGGGCTGATGTACCGCTGATACAGTCGGATCAGCTGGCACAGCCCCTGCTGTGCGGCCTGCCGCAGGCGGGTGCGCTTCATTTCCGGTGCTTGGCCGGGGGGACCGTAGCCGGGGGCTTTGCGCCCGGGGCAAGGGCCTTGTCCGGCAGGCCCGCCTGGGCAAAAAGCCGGGCCACTACCCCGCTGAGCTGCCAGCTCTTCATCCGCGGGGTGGAGCTGCGGGCTACAAATACCAGATCGTACCCGCCGATGTTGTAATCCAGATGTTCATCAATGGCCGCTTTCATCACGCGGCGGGCGCGGTTGCGCTGTACGGCATGGCCCACCTTTTTGGTGGCGGTCAGCCCCACCCGGGTGCGGCGGCCCTTGGTCTTGAACACGTACAGGACCAGCGCAGGGTGTACATAGGATCGGCCGCGGGCATACACCCGGCCAAACTCACTGTTGCGTCGGAGCGGACGGTATCGCATCCCTTCGGCGCCTCCTTTCCCATAGCCTTTGGCGGGGCTTTGCCCCAAAAGGGCAGAACTGTCCCCTTTTCACCAATGCTCTTTCCAGTATATCAAAAATCAGCGTACTTTGAAAGTGCGTTCCGGCGTTTTTTCGCCAATTCTTTTAAAGAAATTTCGGTCAATCTGCTCAAATGACAGCCGCGCACAGAATACATCTTTCCCACTTTTGCGGCAGACCTCTGCAAAAAGCGGCAGCATTTCCCCTGCCCGCCCCGCAGCCGCCCTGCGCCGTGCAATAAAATAAGACCGCCAAGCTCAATGTCGGCGGTCTTTTTGCGCATCATTTCCTGCGCTGCGCCCTGCGCCCAAAGCTGGTGCAGGATCAGACAGTCAGGCTCTTGCGGCCCTTTGCACGGCGGGCAGCGATGACCTTGCGGCCGTTCTTGGTGCTCATGCGGGTCAGGAAGCCGTGGACCTGCTTGCGCTGACGCTTCTTGGGCTGAAAGGTTCTCTTCATAGTGGTATCCTCCGTAAAAACTCGTCCCCTGTATGGGGTCTGCTTCTTTGAGTCCCAGATGGGGACAGGCTTGCAATTCAACAGTATATCGCATCAAATCCCATTCTGTCAAGCTCTTTTTTGCCTTTTGGTCAACTTTTGCCCAAACTTTTATGTGAAAAGGTTTTCCACTTTTTCACCCATTCCCGGTGGAAAACTGTTTTAACCCCACATCTTGTGCCCATACTTTGCCCAGAACACAAGAGCGATGCAGCGGCTAAATTTATGTATATTAAATTACTTTATAGTAATATAGACGCACAGCGGTTTTTGTGGTATACTTACGGGGTATCAGCATGATTGTTGAAAACTTCGACCGATCTAATGGAGTGGATGTTTTATGGATTCTTTCAAGGACGTTTTAGAGGCTGCCCAGAGCTACTGCAAAGCGCAGATGGCCGAGCCGACGTATAACCTGTACATCGACGGGCTCGAGCCGATCAGCTTTGAGGATTCGAGCCACATCACCCTGTCGGTGCGCAACGACTTTATCTGCAAGATCGTTACCGACCGCTACCTGGGCCTGCTGAAGGAGGCGTTCAAGGCCGTATTGGGCTTTGACGTGGATATTACCCTGGTGGTGCCCAGCACCCCGCCCCACGAGGTGCTGCTGTCCCAGCAGTACGAGGCCAACCCCTCCTCCCCCCAGGGCAATTACGAGTTCACTTTCGAGAACTTCATCAAAGGCCCGTCCAACCAGTTTGCCTTTGCGGCAGCCCAGGCTGTGGCGGCCAACCCTTCCGGAGCCTATAACCCCCTGTTTATCTACGGCGGGTCCGGCCTGGGCAAGACCCACTTGCTGACCGCAATCCAGACCGAGATCAAGCGCACCCATCCGGACTTTGTCATCATGTACGTCACCTGCGAGCAGTTCACCAACGAGCTGATCGCCGCCATCCGGGCGGGCAGCACCGAGGACTTCCGCATGAAATACCGGGCCGCCGACCTGCTGCTGGTGGACGATATCCAGTTCATCGCCGGCAAGGAGTCCACCCAGGAGGAGTTCTTCCACACCTTCAACTCCCTGCACGACGTACACAAGCAGATCGTCATCGCCTCCGACCGCCCAGCCAAGGAGATCAAGAGCCTGGAAGAGCGGCTGCGCACCCGTTTTGAGTGGGGCCTGACCGCCGACGTGCAGCCGCCGGACTTTGAGACCCGGGTGGCCATCGTCAAGCGCAAGGCAGAGCTTCTGCATCTGGACCTGCCGGAGGATGTGGCAGAGTTCATTGCCAACCACCTGAAAAACAACATCCGCCAGCTGGAGGGCGCCGTCAAAAAGCTGAACGCCTATTATATGCTGGAGGGCATCCAGCCGGTGATCAGCGTGGCCCAGAACGCCATCAAGGACATCCTGAACGAGACCCAGCCGGTGCCTGTGACCATCGAGAAGATCGTGGGCGAAGTCTCCCGCACCTTCAACGTCTCCCCGGCCGATATCCGGGGCACCAAGCGCAACGCCGGCGTAGCCGCTGCCCGTCGGGTGGCCATCTACATCCTGCGGGAGGTCACCGGCATGAGCATGGAGGAGATCGGACGGGAATTTTCCGGCCGGGACCACTCCACCATCGTTTACTCCCTCAAGACCATTGAGCGGGACATGAAAAACGACCAGCACCTGCGGGAGACGGTCAGCGACATCATCAAGAATGTCAGGGCCTGATGCGCCTTTTCACGCCCTGATTTTCCACCCCAGGCCCAAAATATGGGGAGAAAAAGGCCGCAAACCCCGATTTTTGTCCAAGATATTGTGGTGAAAAGCAGAAGCTTTCCACTCTTTCCACCAAGTTTTCAACATTCAACTTCTGTTTTGCACATGCCGCGTGGAAAAAAAGCGCACACACCCCCTTTCCACAACTCTTCCACAGCGCCATCCCCAAAACAGAGACCCAAAAAAATCCGCATGGCGGCTAAGCGAAGGCGAGTTTTCAACACCCTCCCCAGCCCCTACTACTGTTACTACAACAAGTACAATAAGAAACAGGGCAAAAAGCCCTGCATCCAGCAGCAAACGATGCGGACTCTTTGGGGAAAAAGAATTAAGCAGCCTTCCGGCAGCGGACTGCGAACCGAAAGCGGCCAAAGATCCGGCAGAAAAGAGCGAAAAGTTGACCCGCCTCCGTGTGTGCGGTTTTGCCAGTTGCACCAGGGAAACAGCGGGCGCAGCCCGGACAGAAGCCCCCTCCCCCGGC
>Red_p1__coassemble_1739_pt1 | contig 7671 bp, 8 predicted proteins | sample Red_p1__metabat2_low_PE_013 | metagenome-assembled genome bin Red_p1 | reverse complement strand
TTATTATAATATATAGGGGCAGAGCAGCTCTGTCTGGACCTGGGACCGTGGATGTGAACGATGGTTATCTTTTTGAAGGCAAAGTTAAAAACAGCTCAATGGCAAATTGCTGCTGCCGCTGGTATAATCAAAGCAGAAAAGGATGCCACAGGAGGAAAATGACCATGCAGATCCATTCGATCATTCGGGAACGGCGGCTGGCAAAACATTTGACCCAGGAACAACTGGCCGAGTGTCTGGGAGTGACCGCTCCGGCTGTGAATAAATGGGAAAAAGGAGTTTCGTACCCGGATATCACTTTGCTGCCCCCTTTAGCCCGGCTGCTGGATACCGACCTGAATACGCTGCTCTGCTTCCAGACCGAGCTGTCCAAGGAGGAGACCGCTCTGTTTTTGAACACCTTGTCCGAGACGCTCCACCAACAAGGCTTTGCGGCGGGCTATGCTCTGGCGCAGGAAAAACTGCGTCAATATCCGAGCTGCGGGTCATTGCTGTGCAGCACAGCAATGACACTGGAAGGGGCGTTGGCTATGTACCCGCCTAAGGATGGACGGGAGGAGGAATATCAGCGGCAGATCGACGCCTTTTACAGCCGTGCCGCAGACAGCCAGGACCCGGAGGCTCGGGAGCAGGCGCTCTCCCAGCAGGTCAACCGGCTGATGAGAAAAAAGGAGTATGCAGCTGCGCAGTGTCTGCTGGAGAAAATGTCCGGGCCAAGTTTGGTGGATAAGGGGCAGCTGGAGGCAAATCTTCTGCTGGCACAGGGGGAGTTTGCCAAGGCAGCCCTGCAGATGGAGCGAAAACTGCTGAGTGCCCTTACGGAAGTCCACGCTGCGCTGATGACCCTGATGGAGATCGCTTTAAAGGAAGAACGGGACCAGGATGCAGAGGCGATCGCCCGGGTGGACAGCCAGGCTGCACAGCTTTTTGACCTGTGGGAGTATAACCAGTACCTGCCCTACTCCCAGCTGTACGACGCGCGGAAAGATCGGGCAGGTCAGCTGCGGATGCTTTTGCCGATGCTGCGCGCGCTGACGCACCCGTGGGAGGTCAACAAGTCGCCGCTGTATCGGCATATCCCCCAAAAGCCGGGGGAGAAAGAGCTGGGGGCCCGGATGAGACAGGTGCTTCTGCGCACGATCCAAACAGAGGATCCGGAGCTTGTGCAGCAAAGTCCGGAGCTGCGCAAGCTCTGTGAACAGGAGATCTCATAAGATAAAAACGTCTGGTGCTTTTGTCCAAAAAGCCCGGACGTTTTTTGTTTGAAAGAATTGCCGCATTTAGGCTGAAAGTGCGTGGAATCGCATTGACAGCGGAAGCAAAAACATGGTACTATAAAAAAAGTTATAAGAAAAGTGGAAATCCTGGCGTTTCAATGATTTTGGTACCTGGAATGGAAAGAGAGCTGCTCTCCGCAAAGGGAGAGATGATAGGGGGCTGTAAATTTTGATCGTGGATCTGCACAGCCATATCCTGCCGGGAATAGACGATGGCAGTCCGGATGTGGAAACCTCCCTGACGATGCTCCATCTGCAAACGGAGCAAGGGGTGGGTGTGGTTTGTGCTACGCCCCATTTCTATGCGGAGAAGAATTCCATTGATCGGTTTTGTGAGAGAAGAGCGGCTGCATTCAAACAGTTGGAAGCCGCCGGGGCAGCAAAAATGCCCCGTCTGCTCTTAGGGACAGAGATTGCTTTCTTTTCTGGAATCAGCCGCTGCCCTGAGCTGGAACGCCTATGTATTCAGGGGACGAGAACACTTTTGCTGGAACTTCCGTTTATGGAATGGAGCCAGTTTCAGATGGAAGAAGTAGCTGCGTTGACGCTGGATCAAGGATATCGGGTGATACTAGTACATCCGGAACGGTTTTGTGCGGTGGCAGTCAATCGGGAGCGGTTGCGGCAGCTGTCGAGATTACCCCTGGCGCTGCAAGTAAATGCCCGTACCCTGATGCGTTGGAGCACCCGGCGGCTGGGTCTGGAACTTTTTAGGGAGACTTCCTGTCCGCTGCTGGCCAGTGACTGCCACAACCTTACCAGCCGCCCGCCGAACCTTGCAGAAGCACGCAAGGTCCTTCAACAAAAGATGGGAGAGGATTTTTTGGCACAGATCGATAAAAATGCCGCAGATGTCCTTGGTGCTGCGGCAGAAAAGGTGGTGCCATGAGTCGATATGGACGAAAACGGATCAGCCGCCGGGATGTATTGAAAGCGGCTGGCGGAATGGTCCTGGCTGGGGCTGCGCTGGGCGGCTGTGCATATGCGCTGCAAGCCTGGGATGACCGGCAGAGTGCAGCTTCTGTATCCGGAACAGGGGAGACGGACGACCATCGTGCGCCGCCAGAGCTGCGGGAGGTGACCTACGGTCACAAAACCTATCGGCAGCGGCCGGAGCTGGAAAGCTACCTGTTTTTAGGGATCGACCAGATGGGCAAGGCGGTAGGCACCCAAAGTTATGTGGCCGGAGGACAAGCCGATACCCAGATGCTTTTGGTGCTGGACAATGCAGCAAAGACCTGGCGTATTTTGCAGATCAACCGGGACAGCATGGTGGAAGTGCCGGTCCTGAGCATGATGGGCACGGTGCCCTATACCCTGGTACAGCAGATCTGTCTGGCACACGCTTATGGCGATGGCCGGGAACAGAGCTGCAAAAACAATGTGCGCGCTGTTTCCATGATGTTGGATGACCAGCCGATCAACGGGTACCTGTCGTTGAACATGGGCGGTGTGGGGATCCTGGTGGATCTGATGGAAGGGATCACCGTAAAGGTGACCTCCGACTTTTCTGCGGTAGATCCTGCCCTTACAGAGGGAAAGACCATCACGATGAACGGGGAGCAGGCGCTGGAATTTGTCCGTACCCGTAAGGATGTGGACGACCAGACCAACCTGGCCCGTATGGGCCGGCAGCGGCAGTTTTTGACCGCCTTTGAAGAAAAACTTCGTGGTATGGATTCGGAATTTGCGGTTACAGCATACGATGCCCTGTCCGAATATATCATTACGGACATTGCCAGCGGGACTGCGGTAAATATTGCGGACCGGCTAAAGCAGTATGAAGAACTTCCTCTGATGACCATTGCAGGGGAAAATACGGTAGAAAACGGATATTGGGCCTATTATCTGGACCCGGACAGCCTGCAGGAGACGGTTTTGGAATTGTTCTATCAGGAAATATAAGTGGGGGTGTAGGAATGGAGGTTACGGAAAACCAGAACTTCGGGGAAATGCCCGCCATGCAGATCGGGCGCAGTCCAGAGGAAGAAGACACCATAGATCTGGTAGAATTATTCTATACATTATGGGGTCAGGCGTGGAAAATCTTTCTCTGCCTGGTGCTGGGGGCGGCAGTGTCGTTTGGGTGGACGTATTTCTGTGTGACACCCTTGTACACGGCAGATTCCAGTATCTATATCGTTTCAGCGTCCAATAAATCGGTGGTAGATCTGACCGATCTGCAGATCGGTGCACAGCTGACAGCAGATTATCGGGAACTGATGTACAGCCGCCCCTTGCTGGAAGATGTCATCAAAAATCTGGATCTGGATCTCACGGTCAGTGCGCTGTCGGAAATGCTCCGGATCACGAACACCCCGGATACCCGTATCTTAAAAATTGCAGTGACCAGCCCAGACCCGAACCAGGCGGCCGATATTGCAAATGAGCTGGTGAAGCAGGCGTGCATCTATCTGCCGCAGATCATGGAAACCGAGGAGCCCAACCTGGTAGAACGGGCGATTCCGCCAACGGTCAAGTCCAGTCCCAGCTATGCAAAAAATATTATATTGGGTGGGTTGCTGGGAGCTGTTCTGTGCAGTGCGGTGCTGGTGGTACGGTATCTGTTGGATGATACGTTCAAGACACCGGATGATATTTCCCGCTATTTTGGAGTACAGCCGCTGGCTACTATTCCAGAGGCAGACTTGGGGGATGAACCGAAACAAAAGAATGTGCTGCTGCGAAGGAAGGAAGCAAAATGAAAGAGTTGGAAATCAAAAAGCTGCCGGAGCTTCCGTTTAATGTGGTGGAAGCGCTGAATCAGCTGCGCATCAATCTGAGCTTCTGTGGCAGTAATATCAAAAGTGTCATGGTGACTAGCAGCGTCCCCAATGAGGGAAAGAGCTTTATCACCATGCAGCTGTGGAAGATGATGGCGGAGGTGGGGGCGCCCACGGTTCTCATCGACTGCGACCTGCGCAACTCGGAGATGCGGCGCAAATATGGCGTCTCCAATCTGGGCAAAGAAAAGCTGATCGGTGCGCCCTATTATCTGGCTGGACAAGTGGATATGCAGGATGTGATCTATAAGACCAATGTCCCCAATGGGTATATGATCCCGGTCACCTCTGCGATCGCAAACCCCACGATCCTGTTGGAAAGTCCTCGGTTTGCACAAATGATGGACTATTGCCGTAAGAACTTTGCTTATGTTCTTGTTGACACGCCGCCGCTGGGCAGTGTGGTGGATGCACTCAATATTGCCCGGTACTGCGACGGAAGCGTACTGGTGGTCCGTAGCGGAGATACCCCTCGCAAACTGGTGGAAAACTCTGTCCAGATGCTAAAACGGGCAGAGAGTCCGCTGCTGGGGATCGTTCTGAACCGGGTGGATTTGAACAGTCGTTCCAGTGCGTATTATCACCGGTATTATCGCGGTGGATACTATTATGAAAATGGGTACAGATATGGTGGATCTCGGTATGGCCGTGGGGCCTCACATGAAAAGCTGCCGACCCGCAGAGGAAAACAAAATGAAAAGTAAAAGAATGGTTCGTATAGCGGGGCTGGCTCTGGTTTCGCTTGTAACAGCAGCGATGGGAATGCAGGCTTTTGCTGCGCAGTGGCATCCCAGCCGCACCCAACAGGAAGTGGAAGTAGTGCAGAATCAGGTGACGGCGTCGGATGGCACGGTGATCATGATCTACACGGCGCCTGCGGTGGAACAGGGCACCGTGCCAAAGGCGGAAGAAGTTCTCCAGGTCGAGTCCGCCACACAGGCGCTTATCCAGATCACGCCAGTATCTTCTGCTTTGGCAGCCAATGCGGCGGTCGTGGCGGCAAACCCGCAGGCGACCAGCGAACAGCTGGCTGATGTGGCTACGGGCAGCGGACTGACCTTTGCAGCCAATGGGCAGTTGAGTGCTTTGTATCAGCAGGTCCGTGAGGCGCAGTCCACACAGCAGTTGATGGACAGCATAGCGCCGGAGGCAGCTGCTTCTTTTGAATCGACTGTAGGTGCGGGAACAACGCAGTATACGCCCATCGCAATGTATGATGTGACGATGTCTCCTGCAGCGCTTACCGTTTTGTCACAGCAGCCAAGTATGGAAGTAGCCATCATGGTGCCGGGTGTAGAGGAGGGGACCCAGTTGGCAGCCGTCTGCTGGAACCGGAGCGGACAGTCTCAGCTGGTGCCAGTGCGGGTGAAAAACGGTGTGGTGTACCTGTCGGTTCGGACTTCCGGTCCAGTGATGTTCCTGGTCCGGGTGCAGGGTGCATGATAGGATAAAATGTATGCACAGAGGGTGCGGCCTGGAATGCAGCAAAAGGTGCTGGGCAGCCCCTTGTTTTTATATCCCTTTTTCGGTACGTGCCGGAAAAATAACAACGAGATCAAAAACAGAAAGGAATAACCTCTATGGAAACGACATTGCTTATTATGGCAGCTGGGATCGGCTCCCGCTTTGGCGGAGGCATCAAACAGTTGGAGCCTGTGGACGGCGGGCGGCATATCATTATGGATTATTCCATCCATGATGCGATCGAGGCAGGGTTCAACCATGTGGTATTCGTGATCCGCAAGGACATCGAGGCAGAGTTCCGGGAGGTGATCGGGGACCGGATCGCTGCCGTGTGCGCAGCGAAGGGCGTGACGGTGGACTATGCCTTCCAGGATCTGCACGATATCCCGGGTCAGTTCCCGGAAGGTCGCACAAAGCCCTGGGGCACAGGGCAGGCGGTGCTGGCCGCAAAACAGGTGTTGAAAACGCCTTTCGTGGTCATCAATGCAGATGACTATTACGGAAAAGAGGGCCTGCGGGCGCTCCACGAGCATTTGGTGTCCGGCGGCGGGGATTGCATGGCCGGCTTTGTGCTGCGCAACACACTTTCGGATAATGGCGGTGTGACCCGCGGCATCTGCAAGATGGACGAAAAGAGCTGCCTGACCCAGGTGACGGAGACCAAAAATATCCTGAAAACGGCCGCAGGCGCCCAGACGGACGGTGTGGAGCTGGATCTGGATTCCTTGGTGTCCATGAATATGTGGGGCCTGACTTTGGACTTTTTGCAGGTGCTTGAGCAGGGCTTTGCGGAATTTTTTGAAAAAGAGGTGCCGGCGAATCCCCTCAAGGCAGAGTATCTGATCCCGACCTTTATCGGGGAACTGCTGTCCCAGAACAAGATCTCGGTCAAGGTGCTGAAGACTAACGATGCGTGGTACGGCATGACCTATAAAGAGGATGTGCCCGCTGTGAAGGAGAGCTTTGCCCGGATGCTGGCAGAAGGCATCTACCAGGCAGACCTGTTCTCGGACCTGTAAAGAGCCGGACAAAACAGCCGGAAGCGATTTGAGACAAAAAAGGAGTTCGGGTACATGAAGATCATTGATGCGCATGTCCATCTGGTGCAGTGCATTGCAGGTACGGGTGCCGGGGGCGAGCTGCGCAGCTGCGGCGGCGGACAGGGCATTTATGCGGATGGATCGGTCTGTGCATTGATCCCGCCTGCCTGGGGGACCGACCAGGTGACCCCAGAGCGGATGCTGGAGCTGATGGATGCCCACCAGGTGGAGCGAGCCGTTCTGCTGCAAGGGGGCTATCTGGGGTTCCAGAATCTATACAGCTGGCAGGCGCAGCAGCAGTGGCCGCATCGTTTTTTGGCGGCTGCCGCCTATGATCCTTACAGCCGTGGCCGGGATGCGATCGTACATCACTTGTTCGAGGAGCAGGGCATCCGGGTGGTGAAATTTGAGGTCAGCACGGGTTCTGGGCTGATGGCCACCCATCCGGTGTTTGCGCTGGATGGAGAGGTCATGTGCCGGGAGGCTGCCTTTGCCGCCGAGCATGGGCTGGTGTTTGTGATCGATATTGGCAAGCTGGGCAGTCCCAGCAGCCAGATCGGGGCATTGCGCCGGCTGATCCTGCGGCATCCGGATATGAAGTTCGTGGTCTGCCACCTGTTGGCGCCCAAACAGACGGAGCTTGCGCAGATGACCGATGGTTTGGAAGCGCTGCACCTGCCCAATGTTTGGTTTGACTTGGCCTCGCTGCAGCGGAATGTCCGCCCGGATGAACCGCCGTTCCCCATTACACGGCGGTTCATAGCGCGGGCGGTGGAGACGGTGGGTGCGGAGCGGCTGCTGTTTGGCACCGATGCGCCCTCTAACCTCTGCCATATGACCTACCAGCAGATGGTGGATACCATTGCCCGGGACCCTGCCCTGGCAGAGGAGCAAAAACAGATGATCCTTTACGAGAATGCCAAAAAGGTATTCTGGAACGAGTAAGAGCAAAAGACCCGGTCTCTGCCGCAGCATCTGCTGCCGGGAGACCGGGTCTTTTCTTGTTTTCAGTTTTTGGGGAAGAACATTGCAATCACGTCCTGCAAGGTCTGACGGATCTGGGCAAAGACTGCGATGTCGTCATCCTTCATCCGGGAAGTGGGCGGC
>Red_p1__coassemble_1399_pt1 | contig 9331 bp, 7 predicted proteins | sample Red_p1__metabat2_low_PE_013 | metagenome-assembled genome bin Red_p1 | reverse complement strand
CACCGCCCGTGCCGGACCCTCTCCGTCATTTCGCAAGCGAAATGCCACCTCTCCCGGAGGGCGAGGCTTTGGCAGTGCGGAAAGGTCTCCTTGCCTTTATAAAGATCTCCCCACACAGCAGCCACACCACTGCCAAGGTTACAGCTGTTTGTTATATGAAGAAAACCACCCGCAAAACGGGTGGTTTTCTTTATATAACAAAGCAGAGACGGTGCAAGACCGTCTCTGCCAAATGTTTTATACAGCGAATCCTGGGGCGATGCCAGAAAAGGCTCAGCCCTCGATCAGGCTCTTGCCGGTCATCTCAGCGGGGACAGGCAGGCCCACATAGGGCAGCATGGTGGGGGCGATATCCGCCAGGCAGCCGCCCTCACGCAGCTTGACATCCCCGCAGCCAATGGCCACAAAGGGCACCACGTTGGTGGTGTGGGCGGTGAAGGGGGTGCCGTCCGGGTTTGCCATCTTCTCCGCATTGCCATGGTCAGCCGTGAGGAAAGCGCAGCCGCCTGCGGCCAGAACTGCCTCTACCACTTCCTTGACGGCGGCATCCACAGCCTCCACAGCCTTGACGGCGGCATCGTACACACCAGTGTGGCCCACCATATCGCAGTTGGCAAAGTTCAGGATGATCACATCATACTTGCCGCTCTCGATCCGGCGCTTGCACTCATCGGCCACCTCGGGGGCGCTCATCTGAGGCTTCAGGTCGTAGGTGGGCACGTCCTTCGGGCTGGGGATCACCACGCGGTCCTCGCCGGGATAGGGTGCCTCCACGCCGCCATTGAAGAAGAAGGTGACGTGTGCATACTTCTCAGTCTCGGCAATGCGCAGCTGGGTCTTGCCGTTCTTGGACAGGTACTCGCCCAGCACGTTGGTCAGCTCCACCGGCGGGTAAGCAACTTCGCAGTTGGGCATGGTGGCGTCGTACTCTGCCATGCAGACGTAATGCACCTGCTTGCGGCCGCCCCGGCGCTCAAAGCCGGTAAAGGCATCGTCGCAGAAAATGCGGGTCATCTGACGGGCACGGTCCGGGCGGAAGTTCATGAAGATGACGGTATCGCCATCCTCCACACGGCCGCCCTCGCAGGTGACGCAGGGCACTACGAACTCATCAGTCACATCCGCTGCGTAGGAAGCCTCAATGGCCTGCTGTGCATCGGCATAGCGGGGGCCTTCGCCGTAGACAAAGGCTGCGTAGGCTTTCTCCTCGCGGTCCCAGTTGTTGTCACGGTCCATGGCGTAGTAGCGGCCGCTGACGCTGGCGATCTGGCCCAGGCCCAGCTCGTCCAGCTTTGCCTGCAGATCTGCCAAAAAGCCCTTGCCGGAGTGGGGGTCGGTATCACGGCCATCCATGATGCAGTGCAGGTAGACCTGCTTTGCGCCCATGTGCTTTGCCATCTCCAGCACGCCAAACCAATGCTCGGCATGGCTGTGGACACCGCCGGTGCCCACCAGGCCCATCAGGTGGATGGCCTTGCCTGCATCGATAGCAGCCTGCATATTGCGCACCAGCACCGGGTTTTTCAGCATCTCACCGTCCTGGATGGACTTGGTGATCAGGGTCAGCTGCTGGTAAACGATGCGGCCCGCGCCCATATTGGTGTGGCCCACCTCGGAGTTGCCCATCTGCCCATCCGGCAGGCCCACGGCCATGCCGGAGGCGTCGATGGTGGTCATGGGGTAATCCTGCATCAGGTGATCCAGGTAGGGCTTGCGGGCGGCGGTCACTGCGTTGCCCGCAGTCTGGCTGGGGGTCCAGCCAAAGCCGTCCATAATGCAGAGAAGAACGGGTCTCTTAGACATAAAAGTTTGCTCCTTTTTGTAAAAAACGAATCAGCCCTTAGAGGCTGCGTTGACGATGACAGCAAAATCCGCTGCCTTCAGGGATGCGCCGCCGATCAGGCCGCCATCCACATCCTGCTTGCTCAGCAGCTCCTCGCAGTTCTTTGCGTTCATGCTGCCGCCATACTGGACGGTGGTGGCCTGCGCCACAGCGTCGCCGTACAGCTCGCCGATCACCTTGCGGATCTGGGCGCAGACTTCCTGTGCCTGGTCAGCGGTAGCGGTCTTGCCGGTGCCAATGGCCCACACAGGCTCATAGGCGATGACCACGTTGGCCATCTGCTCAGCGGTCACATCCCGCAGGGCGATCTTGGTCTGCATACGCACCAGCTCCTCGGTCACGCCCTCTTCCCGCTGCTGCAGGCTCTCGCCCACGCAGACGATGGCCTTGAGGCCGGCGTTCAGGGCGGCCAGCGTGCGCTTGTTCACGGTCTGGTCGGTCTCTGCAAAGTACTGGCGGCGCTCGGAGTGGCCAACAATGACGTACTCCACGCCCAGATCCACCAGCATAGCAGCGCTGATCTCACCGGTAAAGGCGCCGGAAGCCTCAAAGTGGACGTTCTCTGCGCCCACATGGATATTGGTACCCTTGGTCTTGGCCACAGCGGTCACCAGGTCGGTATAGGGGGTGCAGATAACCACCTCGCAGGATGCATCCTGCACGGCGGGGATCAGCTCGTCTACCAGCTGGGCGGCCTCGGTAGCGGTCTTGTTCATCTTCCAGTTGCCTGCAATAATAGCCTTGCGCTTTGCCTTATCCATGATACTTTCTCCTTTTTTCCATTCTTATCAAAAAAGGTGCGGCGGCGCAACAGCCGCCGCACCCGTGGATGCTGGGGGTTAACTTATGCGTTCTGGATCACAGCGATACCAGGCAGCTCCTTGCCCTCCAGATACTCCAGAGAAGCGCCGCCGCCAGTGGAGATGTGGGTCATCTTGTCGCCCAGACCCATCTGCTGGACAGCTGCTGCACTGTCGCCGCCGCCGATCACAGTGGTAGCCTCGCTCTCAGCCATAGCCTTTGCCACAGCCAGGGTGCCGGCTGCCAGGGTGGGGTTCTCGAACACGCCCATGGGGCCGTTCCACACAACGGTCTTGGATGCCTTAACAGCATCTGCAAACAGCTTCATGGTCTCGGGGCCGATGTCGCAGCCCTCCATGTCTGCGGGGATCTGGGTCACGGGCAGGATCTTGGTCTCCACCGGTGCATCGATGGGATCGGGGAAGTTTGCCACGCAAGCGGTATCCACCGGCAGCAGCAGCTTGACGCCCTTTGCCTCTGCCTTTGCCATCATCTCCTTGCAGTAGTCCAGCTTGGAGTCATCGCACAGGCTCTTGCCGACCTCATAGCCCTGCGCCTTGACAAAGGTGTAGGCCATGCCGCCGCCGATGATCAGGGTGTCCACCTTCTCCAGCAGGTTGGAGATGACGTTCAGCTTATCCGCAACCTTTGCACCGCCCAGGATGGCAGTGAAGGGACGGACGGGGTCGTTGACAGCGTTGCCCAGGTACTTGATCTCCTTCTCCATCAGGTAACCAACAGCGGTATCCTTGATGTAGTCGGTGACACCAGCAGTGGAGCAGTGAGCGCGATGGCAGCTGCCGAAAGCGTCATCCACATATGCATCTGCCAGGGAAGCCAGCTCCTGAGAGAACTCAGGCAGGTTCTTGGTCTCTTCCTTGCGGAAGCGGGTGTTCTGCAGCAGCACCACATCGCCGTTGTTCATGGCAGCCACAGCAGCCTTGGCGTTCTCGCCCACAACGGTATCGTCGTTGGCGAACACGACCTGCTTGCCCAGCTTTGCGCTCAGAGCAGCAGCCACCGGCTCGATGCTGAACTTTGCCTCGGGGCCGTTCTTCGGCTTGCCCAGGTGGCTGCACAGGATGACCTTTGCGCCATCGTTGATCAGCTTCTGGATGGTGGGCAGAGCAGCATTGATGCGGTTCTCGTTGGTGATGACGCCGTCCTTCATCGGGACGTTGAAATCGCAGCGGACCAGCACCTTCTTGCCGCAGTAGTTCGCATCGTCGATCGTCTTCTTACCTAAACCCATGGTGATAAACTCCTCTCAAATCATGTATTTCTCTGGTTAGAGTTGTTACTTTGCCGATACTTCTATTATAAACAAATTCCGTGTCTATTGCAAGGACAGCAGATAGATATTTTATTAACAAACATTCCGTTCCATTGCGCGCAAATGTGTCTATTTTGCCGGATGCTCTGCCCCGGCAGCGCAGCTGCACTCTGCAAAGCACGCAGCCAGGCTTTTCTTTTTCAAAAAAGCGGGGCCGCAGACAGGCACATGACCCATCTGCGGCCCCGCCGCTTGGTTTTAAGAGCGCGAACCTCTCAAGTTACCAGGCAGAGACGCAATTAGCAGTTCTCAGCGAAGTACTTAATGGTGCGGACCATCTGAGAGGTGTAGGAGTTCTCGTTGTCGTACCAAGACACGACCTGGACCTGGTAGGTATCCTCGTCGATCTTAGCGACCATGGTCTGGGTAGCATCGAACAGAGAGCCGTAGCGCATGCCGATGACGTCAGAAGAAACGATCTGATCCTCGTTGTAGCCGAAGGACTCAGAAGCAGCAGCCTTCATAGCAGCGTTGATGGACTCCTTGGTGACGTCCTTGCCCTTGACCACAGCAACCAGGATGGTGGTGGAACCGGTGGGCACGGGCACACGCTGAGCAGAGCCGATCAGCTTGCCGTTCAGCTCGGGGATGACCAGGCCGATAGCCTTAGCAGCGCCGGTGCTGTTGGGAACGATGTTCTGAGCGCCAGCACGAGCACGGCGCAGGTCGCCCTTGCGCTGGGGGCCGTCCAGGATCATCTGGTCGCCGGTGTAAGCGTGGACGGTGGTCATGATGCCGGAAACGATGGGGTAGGTCTTGTTCAGGGTATCAGCCATCGGAGCCAGGCAGTTGGTGGTGCAGGAAGCAGCAGAGATGACCTGATCCTCAGCGGTCAGGGTGTTCTCGTTGACAGAGTAGACGATGGTCTTCAGGTCGTTGCCTGCAGGAGCAGAGATGACGACCTTCTTAGCGCCAGCAGCGATGTGAGCCATGCTCTTCTCCTTGCTGGTGTAGAAGCCGGTGCACTCCAGAACGACGTCAACGTTCAGCTCGCCCCAGGGAGCGTCCTTTGCGTCCTTCACGGCGTAGATCTTGATCTCCTTGCCGTCGACGATGATGGAATCCTCGGTGGACTCGACAGTGTGCTTGCCCTCGCCGATCTTGCCGCAGAAGGAACCCTGAGCGGTGTCGTACTTCAGCAGGTGAGCCAGCATCTTGGGGCTGGTCAGGTCGTTGATTGCGACGACCTCGTAACCCTCAGCATCAAACATCTGACGGAAAGCCAGACGGCCAATACGACCAAAACCATTGATAGCAACTCTAACAGCCATGTTAATATACCTCCTAATGATTCTTACCCTTTAATCGGATAATCACGGTACTTCTATTTTAGACCAAATCCCAAAAAGTTTCAAGTATCTGCCAAAAAATTAACGACTTGTTCTCATACTTTTTTTGTTTTGTACGATTTTGCAGTAAAGGCTGGACGGCTTTTGGGCATTTCAGCCAAGGGAGTCCCGGCTCAGCTGCGGCGTCTCAGGCCTGTAAGCGCCACTGCACCGCCCAGCAGACCGGTGCAGCACAGCTCTGCCGCCCCCAGCAGGTCCAGCAGATCTCCTGTTCCGGTCAAAAGCGACCCCAGCTCCGGCAGCTGCCAGCACAACCCCAGGCAGTATGCTGCCAGCGCTGCGGCGCACAGGCTCCAGCCGTCGGAGGTGCCGGGCAGGTAGACACTGCGGATCAAAGTGGAGGTCAGCACCAGCACGGCCAGCATCTGCCACACCTGCGCAGTGGGGGCCACCCGGTGCCAGCTGGAACTGTTCTCCATAAAGCGGCCCAGCACCTGCATATAGAACACCGCACTGCCAAACACCGCCAGCACCAGCCCCCCCGCCGGGGCATGCCAGTGTCCCCGGCGCAGCCATGCGGCAGCCCGCGCACCCATCCAAGCCGCACACAGCAGCTCCAGCCCGGCCCGCAGCAGCATAAAAACACCGCCGGACAGCCCGGTCAAGGCCAGTCGGCCCAGGCCGCACAGTGCAAAGCAAGCACCGCACAGCAGCGCCGCACCGCCCAGCACAGGGCGGCGTCCCAACAGGGCGGCACTGCGCACCGGCGCACGACGGCCGGCAGCCAGCGTCAGAGCGACAGTCAGCGCCAGCGCTCCATACCGCCACCACACCGACCCTGCGGCACACAGACCGGTAACAGGATCGATACCGCCCAGGGCCAGATCCAGTCCATGACCCAGCCCCAGAGCAGCGCCCAGGGCAAAAATGCACAAAACAAAACGATTCATCAGCGTTCCTCTAATGGTTTATACTTCTGGCGGACACCCAGGTACTTGTAGGCCGGGCGGATGATCCGGTTGGCGAAGAATACCTCCTCCACCCGGTGGGCGCACCAGCCCGGTACACGGGCAATAGCAAACAGCGGCGTATAGATATCCTCGGAGATGCCCAGCATATGGTAGATCAGACCACTGAACAGGTCCACATTCGCGCACACCGGCTTCTGGCTGCCTTTTTCTTCGGCAAAGATGCCGGGGGCCAGCCGCTCGATGCTGCACAGCATATTATACTCCTCTTCATAGCCTTTTTCATAGGCCAGGTGACGGGCACGCTCTTTCAGGATGATCTCGCGGGGGTCGCTGACGGTATACACCGCATGCCCCATACCGTAGATCAGGCCGGAGCCATCCCCCGCCTGCTTGCGCAGGATGCGGCGCAGATATTCCCGCACCTCATCGTCATCCTCCGGATTCTCCACGTGCTTGAGGATATTTTCCAGCTGACGGTTCACCATCAGGTTTGCGCCGCCGTGTTTGGGGCCTTTCAGTGCGCCGATGGCTGCTGCAATGGCCGAATAGGTGTCCGTGCCGGAGGAGGACAGCACCCGGGAGGTAAAGGTAGAACAGTTGCCGCCGCCATGATCCGCATGAACCAGCAGGCACATATCCAGCAGCTTTGCCTCCTCGTGGGTATATTTCTGATCCGGACGGTAGGTGCTGAGGATGTGCTCCGCTGTGCTCTGGCCGGGCCGGGGCAGGTGGAAGAACATACTCTGCTTATCATAATAGCGGCGCTTCATCTGGTAGGCGTTCACCATCATGGTCGGCATACTGGCGATCAGGTTGATGCTCTGGTTCAGGATATTTTCCAGGCTCAGGTCCTCTGCCCGCTCATCGTAGGAATACAGGCCCAGCACGCAGCGCTGGAGCTTGTTCATGATATTGGGCGAGGGGGCATTCATGGTATCCATGAAGCCATCGGGCAAAGCACGATGTTCCGCCAAAATGTCGCAGAAATCATCCAGCTGACCTTTGGTCGGCAGACTGCCGAACAGCAGCAGCCAGATCACTTCCTCAAACACAAAGCGGTCATTGCGGTAGGCTTCGTCCACGATCTCGTTGATGTTGACCCCCCGGTAGATCAACTTGCCCGGGATGGGCACCACATGGCCCTGCTCATCCTTGCGGTAACCTACTACGTCGCACACATTGGTCAGCCCCGCCAGTACACCGGTGCCATCCGGGTTGCGCAGGCCCCGTTTGACCCCCAGCTTCTCGCTGGTCTCCGGGTCGATGTAGTTGTTGGCGATGTACTCTTCACAGAGGGTCTGCATCGTGATCGGGTCCAGCGAGGCGACCTCTGCCGGTTTTGCAGTCATTGGCAATTTCCCCTTTCTTATTTCCAAAATATACTTTCCCTGTCCATCCTCATTGATGGACAGCCCTATCATAGCGCTTTTGGGGAGTAAATTCAAGCAAAATCCCCCTTACTTTCCCCTCTTTTTCTCAAAAACGTATTTCCGCCATCCTCTTTTGTTCGCCCGATAAACACACTTGCGGTGATTTCCCTTCCGGGAGCGGGATTTTTTCGGTAATGGCCCTGCCTGCAAAAACACCGGCCCGGCGGCATCTGCGCTTTTCTGCCGGAGAGCAGCGGTATACTGCCCCCAACGCAATGCCATCCCGGGGAGGAACTGCCATGAAAAAAGCCTTTTTGCTGTTGTGCGCCGTACTGCTTGTATTGGGCAGCGTACTGCCCCTGGCCGGATACCGGCTTGCTGAGACGGTTTGGGGCCGCGGAGCCGCTGCACCGCCCTCTCCCCCGTCGGAAAGCGCCGAGCCTGCCGCCCCGGAACCAGTGCCGGACAGCGCCCCTGCGCCCAGCACAGCCGATGCAGAGACCTTTCTGCTGACCAACGCCGCCACCGGCGAGGTGTTTTCCCTTTCACGGCGGGACTACCTTATTGGTGCTGTGGCTGCTGAAATGCCGGTGAGCTGGCCGGACGAAGCACTGAAAGCCCAAGCCATTGCCGCCCACAGCTATCTTTTATACTGCCGGGATCACAGCACACAGCCTGAACAGGGCTGGCTTTCGGTAGACCCAGCACGGCGGCAGGGATGCCTGACCGAACCGGTCCTGCGCAGCTACTGGGGCACCGCCTACGACGCCAACTACGCCCGCCTTTCCGCTTTGGTTGACCAGGTGACCACCAAGGTCTTGTATTACGAGGACGCCCCTGCTGGCACCAGCTATTTCGCCATTTCCAATGGACGCACCGAAGCCAGTGAGAATGTCTGGGGTGCGCCTTTGCCCTACTTAGTCCCGGTGGACAGCGCCACCGACCGAACTGCTGAAAATTTCACCTATACCATCACCCTGACAGCGGACCAGATGCAGGCCGCACTGACCGAGACCCTGGGGCTTGCCCCCGACGGCACTCCGCCGGAACGCTGGTTTGGACAGCCAAGCCTTACCGCTTCCGGCTATGTAGCCAGCATCCCCTTGTGGGGGCAGAGCGTCACCGGGCCTGCGCTGCGGCGCTCTCTTGGCCTGCGCAGCGCCTGCTTTGCAATCGAATGGGGGGATGGCAATTTCACGGTCACCACCCAGGGCTATGGCCACGGCGTAGGGTTGAGCCAGTGGGGCGCCAAGGCGCTGGCAGAGCAGGGGGCGTCCTGCCAGGAGATCCTGGCGCATTATTTCCCCCATACCGAGCTGCGGGAGTGACCCCGAAAGAAAAAAGAGACGGCGTTCTGCCGTCTCTTTTTTGTTCTGATTTCAGAAGCTGGTGTTCAGCCAGTCAAACAGCCCCTTCAGCACCGGGGTCTCGGTCTGTTCTGCGGGCTGTGCTTCGGTCTCCTCCTCCGCACGGACCAGTTTTTCACCTTCAGCATCGTGTGCCGACCAATAACTGACCGTGCTGGTCGCAGCGTCCGATACGGTAAACTCGCTCATAAAGCAGAGGGATTGTCCATCCGACTGGGTGACCAGCACCATATAGCTGTAATTGCCGGCCGGCAGCTCTCCAAAGCGGATCTGGCTGTCAATAGCCTTAAAAGACCAGCTGTTGGTCCCCGGCGCAGCAGCAGCGCTCTGCACCGTCTGCCCGGCAGCGTCCAGCAC
>Red_p1__coassemble_1218_pt1 | contig 10399 bp, 9 predicted proteins | sample Red_p1__metabat2_low_PE_013 | metagenome-assembled genome bin Red_p1 | reverse complement strand
GGCATAAGGCTGCGCTTTTACGGGGGTTTGTTCCTTTTTTCGAGAAAAAAGGAACAAAAAAAGCTTTTCACACAGCCCGTGCATCCGCACGGGCCAATTTTTATATACATAGGGCAGGCTTTGCACCTTCTGGCCGGTGCATAACGGGCTGGAACGGGTGGGTTCCTGAACCCTCTCAGTCAACGCCTATCGGCGTTGCCAGCTCTCCCGAAGGGCGAGCCTTTGGCAAAACCGGCAGGCCCTGCCCGCACAGGCCAACGCCCTGCACCCGCCAACCTATGAGCAGCAAACTTTCCGCCCTTGCCAAAACCCGTGCACAGCATTCCAATTCACATACAAACAGAGCCGCCGGGCAGAGGGGGCTTCCCCTGCCCGGCGGCTCTGGCGTTTCAGGTGCGATGGTTCGGGTCATTGGGTTCCGGATGATGGGAACCAGAAGCCGCCACACTGCTGGAGGCTGCCGTGCTGCTGGAAGATCCGGAGCTTGCGCCGCAGCCCGCCAGCAGGCACAGGCTCAGGCTCAGAGCAAGAAGCAAAGAGAGCATACGTTTCATCGTTTTTCCCATCCTTTCAAAATCAAAGATCCTTTATGGCCGTCTGTTCCACCCCGTTTGACTTCTACTTGTTGTCAAAATGGACATCGACCCGGCCATTCTTTACAGAGAGTTTCATTGAGGACACGCTCTCCGTGTCCTGACGAGAGCGCAGCCCGCAAGTGCCATTCCCGACCGTTGCCTCCACAGCGTAGTCCTCGTATTTTCCCTGGACATCTCCCTTGATCTCGCCATTCTCCACCGTGCAGTCGTACCGGGAAGCCGCTGGATGTTCAAACTGAATACTGCCATTCCCAAGCTCAGCTTTGATCTCATCGGAATGTGTCTTGGACAACACAATGGCTCCATTTTCCACCTGAGTGCTGATCTTTTCAACCTTGATCGAATTTAATTTTACACTGCCGGCTGTCGGATTTTCCACATGGATAGCATCATACTGTCTCTGAGGCAAAAGGATCTCCATCGCATAGTCTCCACTGCTGTCGTCACCAGCGATAGTCACCGTCCTTCCAAGGGCGGTCTTAACTACCTTCGGGGGCGGTGCCTTTAATTTACGGATGAACAGGATTCCATCTTTTACCTCCATCTCGTACAGCTTTTCCGCTGTCGAGTCCGCATAACGGACCTCGATCTGGTCTCCCTCTCCCGAACGAATGGTCACGGAGGAACCATCTTCCTGGATCTGGACGGCGGTCACTTCTTCTGAAGTAGTAAACTCCCGCCTTACGGGTTGTACCTCGTTTGCCAATGCCTGCACTGCCGCCCCTCCCAGGATACCGAACAGCAAAACTACCGAAACAAACCTTGCAAATAATCTGGACATACTGCCCCTCCTTCCAATGTATAATGTTATTTTTATTATAGCACATTTCCTACGCCTTGTCCCTTGCATTGCGTGCAAATAGTTTTCCATCGAAAAGTTTCATCTTTTCCACTATTCATCGTTAAAACTTTCGTCTTTTTTCCAAAAGGAACGTCCACCCTTTGCAGACAAAAAACGGCTGTCCGACCGCATAGATCGGGACAGCCGTTCTCTTTTTTATTTCAGATCAGGCGCTCAGCTTGGCAATGGCCTGGCGGACACGCTCCAGGGTCTTTTCCCGGCCCATCATGCAGGCCAGATCTGCACCGCCGCCGGGGGTGCGCTGCTTGCCAGAGAGTGCCACGCCCAGGGGGTAGAGCATCCAGCCATTCTTTTTGCCCAGCTCCTCTGCCTTGGCACGACAGGCCTCAAACACGGCGTCCCGGTTGCCAAAGTCCAGCGCAGGGTCCTCCAGCACCGGCACCAGAGCCGTCAGGGCCTCCAGCGCAGTCTCCGGGGTGGTCTTCTGCTTCTTGTTGGCGTAAAGGGTCAGCTCATAGTCCGGCATCTGGTCAAAGAAGTCCAGCTGCTCACCGATCTCGCCCAGCACCTCGCACCGGGGCTGCAGGTTTGCACACAGCAGCTGTTTGTCAATGGGCGTGTGCACCGCTGCATCGATCCACGGCTCGGCCCGGCGCAGGAACTCCTCTGCGGGCAGGCGGCGGATATACTCGGCATTGATGGCACGCAGCTTCAGCGGGTCAAAAATGGCAGGCGACTTGGAGATGCCGCTGGGCTCCCAGATGCGCACCAGCTCTTCCAGCGTAAACAGCTCCTGCTCGGAGTACTCTCCCTTGGGGCTCCAGCCCAGCAGGCAGATATAGTTCAGCACGGCCTCGGTCAGGTAGCCTTTTGCCACCAGGTCCTGATAGCTGGCATCGCCGTTGCGCTTGGACAGCTTATGCTGTGCATCCTTCATCACCGGCGGGCAGTGGATATACTCCGGGATCGGCCAGCCAAATGCCTGATACAGCAGGTTGTACTTGGGCGTAGAGGACAGGTACTCGCTGCCGCGGATCACGTGGGTAATGCCCATCAGGTGGTCATCCACCACGTTGGCAAAGTTGTAGGTGGGCATCCCGTCGGTCTTGATCAGGATCTGGTCGTCCATCTCGCTGTTGTTCACCTCGATATGGCCATAGACCAGGTCGTCAAACCCAGTGATACCGGTGCGGGGGATCTTCTGGCGGATAACATAGGGTTCGCCCGCTTCCAGGCGGCGGCGCACCTCCTCCTGGGGCAGGTCACGGCAGCAGCCGTCATAATGGGTCATCTCGCCCTGCGCACGCTGCTCGGCGTGCAGAGCCTCCAGCCGCTCCTCGGTGCAGAAGCAGTAATAGGCCTTTCCCTCAGCCACCAGCTGCTCGGCATACTGTTTGAACATCCCCATCCGCTCGCTCTGGACATAGGGTCCCACCGGGCCGCCGATATCCGGGCCTTCGTCCCAGAGCAGGCCCGTCTCCCGCAGGGTGTTGTAGATGACTTCCACTGCGCCATCCACATAGCGCTCCTGGTCGGTATCCTCAATGCGCAGGATGAACGTGCCGTCCTGATGCTTTGCCATCAGATACGCATACAGAGCGGTGCGCAGGTTGCCCACGTGCATATACCCTGTGGGCGAAGGTGCAAAACGAGTGCGAACTTGATCCATCGGCATAAAAACGCTCCTTTATTCAACAGTGCAGCAATGTGCAGGTTTTTCTATCGTTTAGTTTACCCATTCCGCCCCGGTTTGTCAACGATAGAGGGCGGGTTTTGGCACTCTGCCCCCTATGCGGCGGGGTCTTATCCCAAAAGGCACTCTGCAAAAAAATCGGCTGGCGGGTCCCCCCGCCAGCCATGAAAAAAGTTTGCTGTTTTTCAAATCAGAGGAAATGCTCCTCTGCGCTTTATCTCTTGGCCCAGGCATCCACCCGGTTCACCAGGGCACGGCCCCGGCGGCCCAGCAGTTTGGGCAGCAGCATCCGTGCCATTGCCCACACACCGGAGAAGTTATACAGGATCACCACCGCCGTGATGAGGCCGGTCCACAGCCCGTAGAGCGGCACCTCCGCCAGCAGCACCAAAGCCTCTGCTGCCAGCAGCACAAAGTTTACCGCCACCCGGCCGGGATGCACCGACATCCGCAGCATCCGATGGGTATCCACAGCACGCAGTGCAAACACCAGCCCCAAGCTGACAAAGGAAGCCACGCTGGCGCCCACCGGCCCCCACCAGAGGATGAGGAAGTAATTCAGCACACAGTTGGCCACAGCGCCTGCCAGCATTGTGACCAGGCTGTGCACCGAGCGTTTATAGACCACATAGACGCTGTTCAAAAACTGGCTGTAACAGGAGCAGACCGCCGCCAGGGTCAAAAACGGCACAAAGCGCCAGGCCTCGTAATAGCTGGCCTTCATCACGTGCATCAGCGGGCGGCACAGCCACAGGATGCCCGCCCCGCAGCAGAACATCACGCAGGAATAGATGCGGAAGATCCGGGTAAAAAACGTTTCCCGCTCCTCTTCCTCCGTCACCGCAGACAGCTGCCAGGCATCGTAAAAGATCAGCCCCAGCGTGCTGAGGATCGTGGGCAGAAAATAACCGGTGGAGAGCAGTCCGCTCCAGGCTTCGCCGCTGTGACCGCCCATGCCGCCGCACATCTCGCGGACAAAAAACAGGTCGGACGCATTGATGACCCAAAAGCTGATCTGCGCCGGGATCATGGGCAGAGAGAAGCGCAGCATCTGCTTCCACAGCCGGGTATTCGGGGCGGTTTTCAGCTCCAGGTACTGCCACAGCCGCCCTTTGAAGGTCAGGAACACCACGCTGGTCAGATCGCCGCTGATGATGGCCAGCAGGTAGCCGTTGGCGCCCATGCCCAGCACCACCAGGTACAGCACATAGAACATCAGGGTGGCAAAGGTACACAGGATGCCGTCCACCGCCACCAGCTTATTGAACTCCTGGCTGCGCACAAACTGGGTACACAGGGTGCGCAGGCAGCTCATCAATACATAAACATACAGCAGCAGCCCATACTGCGCCATATCCGGCAGCAGCCGGGCGACCGGCCACAGCAGGATCAGCGCCGCATACCCCAGCAGGATGCTCAGCAGGCCATTGGTGAACACCTGCTTTTTGCTGTTGCCCCGGTCCAGACCAAAGCGGATGATGGCATTGGACATACCCATGGAGACAAAGGGGATCAAAAGGTTTGCGTACTGGCTCAGGATCTTGGACAGGCCCAGATCCGAGATCTCCGCCATGGCATAGGTCAAAAAGGGCTGGACGATCAGGGTCAGCAGCTTGGAAGAAAAGCTGGAAATGGCAAAGATCAAAGTGTTGCCCGCCAGCTTTGCATATTTGCCCTGCCCGGAGCGGGGCGCGTTTTCATTGGACAATGGCTTGTCCCTCCTGGTTTTTTACAGCATATTTTACTTCAGCAAAGTGCGTCGGGCTTTCCAGTCCGGCAGCAGCTTTTCCACCTCAGCCCAAAAAGCCGGGCTGTGATTCAGTTGGATAAAATGGCAGTATTCATGCACCACCACATAGATCTGGGCCGCCGGGGGCATCTGGCACAGTTTTCTTGCAAAGGTGATGCGCCGCTTGCCGGGGCAGCACGTTCCCCAGCAGCTGGTCATATCCCGCACCCGGATCTCCGGCGGCACGCCCCCCAGGACATCCGCAAAAGCCGGGTAGACCTTGCTGCTCAGCTCCAAAAAATGTGCCAAGGCTTGTTCCTGGCTGAGCAGGGGCAGACACCTGCGCTGTGCACGCTGCTCTTGGCGCTGCTGCGCCTGGGCGATCCACTCTGCTTTCAACTCCACATAGAGATCCGCCTGCTTCCAGCTTACCCTGTGCGGCACGCTCAGGGTGACTGTGCCATCCTCCCGCACCCGCAGGATGAGATTCTTTACATCCCGGTGCTGCCCTTGGTACTGGATGCCTGCCACTGTGCGCAGCTGCGGGGCACTCATGCCGCGGCTACTCCCTCTGCCTGGACCAGACCGTACAGATAATACCGGCTGGAGTCATACGAGATGGTGAGCCGGTAGGCAGCCGCCGGGTCCAGCCCGGCAATGGTGCAGCGGTAGTTGGTGCCGTCGGTCGGGATATAATGGGTGCTCTCCCCCACATACTCCGCTCCGCCGTCCAGCTTTTTCCACACTGCCACCTTAAAGCGCTGCACGCCCTCGGCTGTGCCGCAGCCGGTCAGCGTGATGGAGCCATTGGGCGCAGTGAAATAACGGGTCTTTCGGCTCCAGATGCCGTTGAACACCACGTTCAAGCGGCCGTTGGTAATGGCCGAATCGTACTTTGCAGACGGGTCTGCAATGCCTTCGATCATCAGCGGGTCGGCTGTAGCCTCCGCCCAGCGGGTGGTGTCCGCCTCCTCAGCCTGCGAGCTGGTGCCCAGCACCTTGCGCACAGCCTGTGCCAGCGCATCTTTGCAGCCGGTCAGCATACCGGCCACCAATACCACCGTCAGCAGCACTGCTGCAAAACGTTTTGCATTTTTCATAAGTTCTGTTCCTCAAATTTTTCCATGTCCCAGGAAGCGCAGCGCTTCCATGCCTATATTTATATAGTATACCGCATTTTTTGTCATTCCACAAGAGAGGCGGCCGCCCCCCGCACCAGAGCGCACCGTGCGTTCCGCAGGCCGGAAAGGCGCTGCATCTTTGCCCTGTGCAGGCCAAAAAACACGCCCCCCGCCCGGCAGCGCCGGAGCAGGGGGTGGTGTCCTATCCGATATTTTTTCAAGATAAAAAACGCTTTACAGGCAGAGCTCTGTCAGCGCCTGACGTTCTGCCTGCGCCAGCTCCGGCGCTTGGGGGCCGAACAGCGACCCATAGCGGTACAGCGCCCAGCCGCCGGCCTGCCAGGTGCGCAGGTCGGCCACCTGCCGTGCCAGCGCCCGGCCGGTGCTCCATTGCTCCACGCTGTCGGGATTGGCACCGCCGTCACCTGCCCCCACACGGTATGCCCCCAGCCCAAAGTACAGGGCCACCTGGGGCGAGCGGGGCATTGCAAGCCACTCCTGCACGATGTTCTCAAAGCCAAACCGTGTGCTGCCGCTGCGCTGCATATACCCATAGCCCCAGTATATCTGGGGGCAGAGGTAGTCCAGCACCGCCTGCTCCCCTTCTGCTGCCAGCCAGGAATACACATCGCTGTACTGCTGGGTCAGGTCGTTGTCCGGATTGCCCTGGGGGCTGATGCCAAACCGCAGGGTGGGGTCCTGCGCCTTGACCGCATCGTGCACCGCCTTGACCAACGCTGTGACCTGCTGGCGGCGAAACGCCCCCCGGTCCCCCTGACCGGACTGGTCAAACTGCGCCTGGTCCAGGGCGGGGTCGGTCGTGGGGTAAAAATAATCGTCAAAATGGATGCCGTCCACCGGGTAATTCTGCACCAGCTCGGCCACCCCCTGCACCACATAGCGGGCTGCCTCCGGGCAGGCGGGGTTCAGGTACAGCCCGCCGGTGTCCGGGTCGGTCCACACCCAATCCGGGTGGGTACAGGCCAGGTTGCTGGGCGCCAGGGCAGCGGGCTGCGCCGCCGACGCCCGGAGCCGGTAGGGGTTGACCCAGGCTTCCAGCGACAGACCCCGGACATGGGCCTCGGTGATGAGGATATCCAGCGGGTCAAAGCCCGGGTCCTGCCCCTGGGTGCCGGTGCACAGATGGCTCCAGGGGTACAGGCGGCTGGGGTACAACGCATCCCCAAACGGCCGCACCTGCGCCAGCACAGTGTTCAGCCCCAGGGCGGCGCAGTTGTCCATCAGCTGGGCTGCCCCGGCCTGGAATGTCTCCTGGGAGGAGAAATCCATCTCCGCCCATTCTAAGTAACTGACCCAGGCCGCCCGCCACTCTCCCGCCGGCAGGGCAGGGTTTGGCTCCGCCGGTGCTGTGGGAGATTGCAGCGCCGAAAGCCGCGGCCACAGCTGCCAGGCAGCAAGACCGGCAGCCGCCGCCCCTGCCCCCGCCAGAAATGCCCGCCGGGTCAGCAGCGGTTTATTCTTTTTGCGGCGCCGGGGTCTGCGCTGCTGGGTCACAGCACATCCTCCTGGGCTTTATACAGGGTCAGTGCAGCCCAGCCCCGCATACAGGCCAGCACCACCCACAAAAAGTTTGCCCACAGGGCCAGGCTCTGCTTGCCTGCCAGCACCACGCCCAGCACCAGTGCCAGGTGTACTGCTTCTGCTGCACAGACCCCGATCATCGGGTTGCGGACCTTTGCGCCCCGGCTGGTCTCCACCGCCAGCAGCGCAGGCCATACCAGCGCCGAGAACAGCAGCCCCATCCACCCGCCGAACAGGTAGCCCAGCATCAGCAGCACGAACACCAGAAAATAGCGCTGTTTTTCTGCCACCGGAGCACCTTTCTGCGCCGCCAGGAACAGCACCGAAATGCCGGTGCCGCCAAAGGCCACTGTGTCCAGAAATGCCAGATTGTGCCCCAGCAGGGCCGCCATGCCGTTGAGCAGGTTGAGTGCGGCCGCAGCCAGCAGGCAGAAGTACCAGGTCTTGCGTGAGAATCGAAGCTTCATTTTGGTTTTCCTCCCCGAAAAATGAGCGGCGCTGGGCCGCAGACAACAAAATTTTTATAATTATAACACATTTGCCCGCCGCTTGTGTTACAATAAGGAAAACTCTTGCGGCGTCCCCCAGCTCTGGCGGCGCCGCCCACGCCAAGGAGGGCGGCAGATGAATGTATTTTTTTCGGTGATCCTGCTGGCGGGCATCGTGGGCCTGCTGATCTTTCTGCTCAGCCGGCGGGAGGCCGGCCGGCGCAGCCAGTACGGGCCTGCTGCGCTGAACGAGTTCCGCACAGCACTGCCGCTGGACGAGTGCTTTGACCGGCTGGAACAGCATAGCCCCGAGGATGTGTTTGCCTACGAGTGCCGCCGGGAGAACGACGGCGGGTTTATGCTGCACTTTACGCTGCATCAGCCTACCCGCCAGCCCCTGGACACCCTGTATACCCTGCGCCTGGACCCCGGCCGGGAGACCGTGGCCACCTTATTTTTTATCCGGGAAGCATTTGGCTATAAGGAACCGCTGTTTCCCCAGGAGATGCTGGATGCGTTCATGCTGCAAAAACTGGAGGCACGCCGGACACGCTGACGCCGCTGGTTTTGTTTGCCCGCCCAAAGAGCGCTCCTTTGGGCAGCGGACGGCAGAAAGTGCGGAAAAGTGCTTTCTATTTTGTTGGTTTTTTGCTATAATAATATGTATGGCCCTGCTGTGCAGGATATGCCGCCTTGCGGGCTAGTAGCTCAGTTGGTCAGAGCTGGCGGCTCATAACCGCTTGGTCCCGGGTTCAAGTCCTGGCTGGCCCACCAAAAACGATCCCCCCGGCCCGCGCCGGGGGGATTCTTTTTAACAGCCAGGACTTGAACAGGCCGCTGCGCGGCCGGCGGCGGGACGACCCTTTACTTTTTTGCAAGATTTGCGGGGGGCTATGCCGTATCATATTATATGGATCTGCCCTGAAAAAAAGCGAGCGAAGATGAACAAGGATGCTTTTCTTGTTCAAAAATACTTGCTATACTACAACTACACGGGGGACCGGCACTCTGCCGTCCTGCATACTGCGCCCCGGCCTGCGCTTGAACAAAACGGCCGATGGAGGGACCACGATGGACGAAAATTGGATGGAGCTGCTTGTAAGCCTGGACCAAAACTATCTTCCTCAGCTGCGGGTCATGCTGACCTCGCTGACCTGCAACGACCCTGGCGTACATTGCCGGGTATGGCTTTTGCACAGCGGCATCCCGCAGCCCAAGCTGGATAAGCTGGCCCAAGGGCTGGAAGGTCTGGGGCACCGTCTAGAGCCGGTGCTGGTAGACCAGAGCCTGTTTGGCTCTGCGCCGGTCACCGACCGCTACCCTCAAGAGATGTATTACCGGCTGCTGGCCGCTCAGCTGCTGCCCGACACCCTGGACCGGGTGCTGTATCTGGACCCGGATATCCTGGTCATCAACTCTCTGCAGCCGCTGTGGAATACCCAGCTGGGGGATGATCTGTTTGCGGCGGCCAACCATGTCAGCCTGGGCAGTTTTGCGACCAATGAGGTGAACAAGATCCGCCTTGGAACGGATACCGACTACTTCAACTCCGGCGTACTGCTGATCGACCTGGCACGCTGCCGCCAGGAGGTGGACCCGAAGCAGGTGTTTGCCTATGTGGAGAAGCACCAGGCCGAGCTGTTTTTGCCGGATCAGGATGTGCTGAATGCCCTGTACGGCGCCCGCATCCTGCCGCTGGAGGACCTGATCTGGAACTACGACCCCCGCAACTACTCTGAATATAAACTGCATAGCCGCGGCAAAGCCGATACCCGGTGGGTCATCCAGAACACAGCGGTGCTCCACTTCTGCGGCCGTGATAAGCCCTGGAAAAAAGGCTACCGCCGCCGCTTCGGTGCGCTGTACCTGCACTATATGCACCTGGCAGACCGGATGCTGCCCGCCTGAGAGGGCGCAGCGGCTTGCCTGTTCCTTTTAGAAAAACCGAAAAAGCACTTTCAAATGGCCCGTGCATATGCATGGGCCATTTTTGTGTTTGGGGGACGGACCCTCTCAGTCTCGCTGCGCTCGACAGCTCTCCCGAGGGGGAGAGCCCTTGGCAAAGAGGACGAGTTTCGTCCTCACTAGTCAACGGCTAGAAGAAGTCAGCTTATAAGCGCAAAACTTTTCGCCCTTGCCAAAGCCTCTCCCTTTCGGGAGAGGTGGCACGGCGGAGCCGTGACGGAGAGGGTCTGCTTCCGGGGGAACCCTCTCAGTCTCGCTGCGCTCGACAGCTAGTCCCCCTTTTTGTCGCCTGGCGGCGACATCTTCCCCCGGCCGGGGGAAGTCTTTCCACTCAGGTGGAGCCCTTGGCAAAGAGGGCAAGTCTCGTCCTCACTAGCCAACGGCTAGAAGAAGTCAGCTTATAAGCGGAAAACTTTCCGCCCTTGCCAAAGCCTCTCCCTTTCGGGAGAGGTGGCACGGCGAA
>Red_p1__coassemble_1129_pt1 | contig 11064 bp, 10 predicted proteins | sample Red_p1__metabat2_low_PE_013 | metagenome-assembled genome bin Red_p1 | reverse complement strand
GTGCTGGAACAGGACGAGGCGGCTGCAGCATCGGCCCGGCAGGAGCTGGCAGACACCCGGCAGTATCTGACCTCCCGGGTGGAAGAGGAGAAAAAGTTGGCGAATATCTGCGCCGGACTTGCCCTTAAATGCCAGGCCCGTCAGCAGGCGCTGGACCAGGCCGATGCAGAAGAGCAGCGGCTGACCCGCAGCCTGGATGCCGCCCGGCAGCGGCTCTCAGTGCTGCAGGAGCTGGAAAAGAATATGGACGGCTACCAGCAGTCGGTCAAAAGCGTGATGCAGGCTGCCCGTGCAGGCCGCCTGCGGGGGATCATCGGTCCGGTGTCCGGGATCCTGCAGGTAGAGCCGGGGTGCGAGGTGGCCATTGAGACCGCCCTGGGGGGCGCATTGCAGTACATTGTGGTGGAGAACGAATCTGCTGCCAAGGCTGCCATTGCCCTGCTGCGCAGCGACCGTGCAGGGCGGGCCACCTTTTTGCCGCTGGATACGGTGCAGCCCGGAGTGTTCCGGGGTACAGTGCCAGCCGGGGCAAAGCTGGCCAGCAGCCTGGTCAAGGCGGAGCCGAAGTACCAGAACATCGTCTCCAACCTGCTGGGGCGCATCCTGGTGGTGGAGGAGATCCATGGAGCCTCCCGGGTGGCCCGGGAACTAGGGTACCGCAGCCGGGTGGTGACGATGGATGGCCAGGTCATCAATGCAGGCGGCAGCTTTACCGGCGGCAGTGTGCAGCGGTCGGCAGGTCTGTTTACCCGGCGGCAGGAGCTGGAGGCACTGCGGGTCCAGGCCGCCCGGCTGCAAAAGGAGTGCGTGGCCGCCGGCGAGGATACCGATGTCTGCAAGCAGCAGCTGGAGGTGCTGGCCGCCCAGCGGACCGCAGCCGACAGCGAACAGCGTACAGCAGAGTCGGACCGGGTGCGGGCAGAGGCAGAGTGCAAGCGTCTGCAATCGGTACTTGCGGCGGCGGAAGCGGCGCTGGCCCAGCACCGGCAGGAGCGGGAGAGCCTGGCGCAGAGCCAGACACAGCAGACAAAAGTCCTGCAGGCTGCGGAGCAGCAGATGGAACAGCTGGATAAACGCCAGCAAGAGCTGGCACAGCAGCTGCGCCAGCTGGACGAGGGCCAGACGGAGTTTTTGGCCCGGCATAGCCAGCTGACCGAGGCGCTGGGGGCAAAAAAACTGGAGCTGCTGGCCCGCCAAAAAGATACAGAGCTGGCCCATACCCAGATCTGCGCAATGGAACAGCAGGCTGGCGAGGCGGCCGCCCGTCAGCAGGATCTGAATAAGACCCTGCAGGACCTGGCCAGCCGCAGCGAGGACTGCCGCCGACAGATCGGGGAGATCCAGCAGGCCAAGGCGGAGAACCAGACCCGGATCGAAGCTCGGGAGGCGGAGATCCGCCAGCATACCCAGAGCCGTCTGCTCTGCCAGCAGAAGGAGACCGCTGCGCTGTCCCGTGCCCGTGCCGCAGCCGAGAGCCGGGAGGACGCCGGACGGGAGATGAGCCGCCTGGCCGGCGCCGTGCCGCTGCTGAAACCGAGTATGACCAGATGGCGGCAAAGCTGTGGGAGGAATATCAGCTGACCGCTGCCCAGGCAGAGGAACAGTGCATCCCCTTTGAAAACCCGGCGATCTTGCGGACCCAGCTGGCAGAGGTGCGGGGCAAGATCCGCGCGCTGGGCAGCGTGAATCTGGCAGCTGTTGAGGAATACCAGACCCTGCGCCAAAGATACGATACCCTGCGGGCGCAGGTGGAGGATGTGGAGGCCAGCAAAGCGGAGCTGACCCGGATGATCGGGTCGCTCTCGGCACAGATGCGCTCCATTTTTACCGCCAGCTTCCGTGAGATCGACCAGCAGTTTGGCCGGATCTTTGCAGAGCTGTTCGGCGGGGGCGAGGCGCATCTTCTCCTGGAGGATGAGCAGGATGTGCTGTCCTGCGGCATCGGCATCCAGGTGGCGCCCCCCGGCAAGGTGATCAAAAGCCTGGAAGCACTGTCCGGCGGCGAGCAGGCGCTGGTGGCCATCAGCATCTATTTTGCGATCCTGGCCGTCAACCCGGCACCGTTCTGCATCCTGGACGAGATCGAGGCGGCGCTGGATGATGCCAATATCCAGCGGTTTGCCCAGTACCTGCGCCGGATCAGCGATAAGACCCAGTTCATCGTGATCACCCACCGGCGGGGCACGATGGAGGCGGCCAATGTGCTGTATGGCGTTACGATGCAGGAGGACGGGATCTCAAAACTGCTGAAACTGGACCTGGAACAGGTTGACGCGACCTTGGTTTCCTGATATATAATAGAAATGAAAAGGAAAACTCGATGAAAGGGAGGCCGTTATGGGGCTCTTTGGATTTGGAAAAAAAGAAAAGGATAAGATGAAGACCGGCCTGGAAAAGACCCGCACGGGTTTTTGGGGCAATATCCGCAACACCCTCACCGGCAGCAAGATCGACGACGATCTGTATGACAGCCTGGAAGAACAGCTGATCCTGGCGGATGTAGGGGGCGAGGTGGCCGTTCATCTGGTGGACGAGCTGCGGGATACCGTGTTGGCAAAGGGCCTCAAGACCGGCGAGGAAGCGGCGGATGCGCTGCGGGAGCTGATCGCTGCCGAGATGGAGCCGGAGCGGGAGATGGAGCTTTCGGGCCACCCGGCGGTGATCCTGGTCATCGGGGTCAATGGTGTGGGCAAGACCACCAGCATTGCAAAGCTGGCCTCCTATTATACCGGGCAGGGCCGCCGGGTGATGCTGGCGGCGGGCGACACCTTCCGTGCGGCTGCCAGCGAACAGCTGGAGATCTGGGCAGACCGGGCCGGTGTGCCGCTGGTCAAAGCCGGAGAGGGCGCCGACCCTGCTGCTGTGATCTTCGATACCGTAAAGTCGGCCTCTGCCCGGGGGTATGACCTGGTCATTGCGGATACCGCAGGACGGCTGCACAACAAAGCAAATTTGATGAGCGAGCTGGCCAAGATCAGCCGCAGCGTCAAAAAGGCTGCGCCGGAGGCCAGCCTGGAGACCCTGCTGGTGCTGGATTCCATCACCGGACAGAACGCCATCAGCCAGGCAAAGGAGTTCTGCAAGGCAGCCAATGCCACGGGCATCATCCTGACCAAACTGGACGGCACAGCCAAGGGCGGCTGTGTGGTGGCGGTCAAACAGCGGCTGGGCCTGCCGGTGCGCTTTATCGGCGTAGGCGAGGCCATCGACGATCTGATCCCCTTCAGCCCGGAGGGGTACGTTGAGGAGCTGCTGCCCCGCACCAACTGGAAACACTGAGAAAAAGGAGCTGCGTTATGAAGATCTGTGCTGCCACTGGCAACCCCGGCAAGCTCCGGGAGCTGCGCCGCATCCTGGAAGCGCAGGGCCATCAGGTCCTGAGCCAGAAGGAGCTGGGGCTGGACCTGGAACCGGAGGAGACCGGTGTGACCTTTGAGGAGAATGCAGCCATCAAGGCTGCGGCTCTGTGCAAGGCCAGCGGCCTGCCCACCATTGCGGATGACTCTGGCCTGTGCGTGGATGCCCTGGACGGTGCGCCCGGCGTATACAGCGCCCGCTACTGCGGCCGCCACGGCGACGATGAAGCCAACAACGATAAACTGCTGCAGGAGATGGCCGCTGTGCCGGAAGGTCAGCGCACGGCGCAGTTTGTTTCCGCCGTTTGCCTGATGCTGCCGGATGGCCGCAGCCTGCTGTGCGCCGGTACCTGCCGGGGACGCATCGCATTTCAGCGGCTGACCGGGGAGTACGGCTTTGGCTACGACCCCCTGTTCATTCCGGAACAGTGCGGCGTGGGCAAGAGCAGCAGCCGTCCCAATACCGAGGGGCGGAGCTATGCGCAGCTGACCCCGGAGGAAAAGGATGCGATCAGCCACCGGGGCCGTGCATTGGAAAAACTGGAGGCACAGCTGCCGGATTTTCTGATCCAACCCAAGCACTGCGGCTGCTAAAGAACAGCCGCCCTTACAGTACGAAAAAACAGAACAAAAAAGGAGATACTATATGTTGACGAGCAAACAGCGTGCGATCCTGCGCGGCAAGGCAAATACCATGGACCCGGTGTTCCAGGTGGGCAAAGGGGAAATCGATGAGACCATGATCCAGGGCATCCGGAATTGTCTGGAAGCCCGGGAGCTGATCAAGGTCAAGGTGCTGGACAACAGCATGTACAACGCCCGCGAGGCATCGGTGCTGCTGGCTGAGGCCACCGGCGCAGACTGCGTACAGGTCATCGGCTCCAAGTTTGTGCTGTACCTGCAAAAGAAGAAGGACAGCGCATACGCCGACCTGCTGAAATGAGGATCTTGCTCTACGGCGGCACCTTTGACCCGCCCCATAACGGCCACCTGAACAACCTGCGGGCTGCAGCTGCCCGTGTGCAGCCGGACCGGGTGGTGGTAATGCCGGCCGGGGTCCCGCCTCACAAGCAGGCAAGCGCCACGCCCGCTGCTTTGCGGCTGGAAATGTGCCGCTGCTTTACAGTTTTGGAGCAGGGCGGGGCCCCGCAGCTGGAGGTCAGCCGCTGGGAGATCGACCAGGCGGCGCAGGGACGCCGGAATTATACGGTGCTTACCCTGGAGATGCTGGCCGGCCGCTGGCCGGAAGCACAGCTGTACCTGGCCATTGGCAGCGATATGCTGCTTACCTTTGACCAATGGTATTGCTGGCAGCGCATCTTGCAGCTGGCAAAACTGGTGGTCACCAGCCGTCAGCTGGGGGACGACCAGGCATTGCACACAAAGGCAAAGCAGCTGGACCCCAGCGGCAGCCGCATCCTGTTTGCACCGGTGGAGGCAATGCCCATGGCATCCAGTGCGCTGCGGACAAGGCTGTCTGCCGGTGAGCAGTGCGCAGACGAACTTCCGCCGGAGGTGCGCCGGGTGATCCAGCGGGAGGGACTGTACCGCAAATGACCCTGGATACAAAAAGGGAAGAAGGACATTCATGATGAATCTGGAGCAGGCAGAGGCGCTGGCCCGCAGCAGGCTGAGCCAAAAACGGTTTGAGCACACAAAAAATGTGCGGGACATGGCAGTGCGCCTGGCACAGCACTACGGTGCAAACCAAGACCAGGCGGCGCTGGCAGCGCTGCTGCACGACATCGCCAAGGAGATCCCCAAAAAGGAGATGCGGGCGCTGATGCATCAATATGCACCGGAGGCTCTGGACCGGCCGGAACCGGTCTGGCATGGCATATGCGCTGCGATCCTGGCCCGCACACAGTGGGGGGTAGAGGATGAGCAGGTGCTGAACGCAGTTGCCTGCCATACCGCAGGCCGCCCCGGCATGACCCAGCTGGACAAGATCCTCTATTTGGCGGATATGACCAGCGCCGAGCGGGATTGGCCCGGGGTGGAGTCGCTGCGGACGCTGGAGATGCAGGACCTGGATGCTGCTATGCTGGCGGCGCTGGAGCAAAGCACGCAGTTTGTTAATGGACAGAATAAGCCGCTGGACCCATTGTCCCAGGCCGCTTACCAGGAGATCCGGACCCGGTGCCGGGGCGGGGAGAACGGCTGAGCGGCATCGGCTGCGGACAGAGCAGCTGTGAATACGGATTGCAGTCTTGCCCAGGGGATGCTATACTATAAGAGCCTGTTTTTTGGAACTGAACCAGTTCTTTTTGGGAAAGAACAGACCTCGCAATGGTATTTTTGCCGGGCAGCACCGGCAGTGCCGTGATGTGCAGGCCAGATGCACTGGCCTGCTAGAACAAATCTGGAGGAAACAGAAAGCATGAGCCAGACCCCCCGTCGCATCCATACCGAACACTCCATCAAAAAGCCGGACCCGGCTGCACCTGCTGCCCGGCGTGCTGAACAGGAGTCTGCCGCCCCTGGCGGATATGCCGAGCAGTCCCCCCGGGGCGAGCATGCAGCTCCGTCCCGCCATGCAGCTGCCCGCAGCAACACCCGCAATGCGCCCCGGGCCGATGCCCCCCGTCGCCGCAAAAAGAAAAAGCGTACCCCCCTGTGGCTGCCGCTGGCCATTACGCTGGTGCTGATCGGGGTGGTGGCAGGCGGCGTGATATACGCAGCCCGCTTTGTGGGCCATGTGGAAGAGAGCCTCCGTCCGGAGGAGGATGCCCCCTCTATCCAGCAGGAGATCCAGACCGCAGAGGAATACAAAGGGGATGTGGTCAACATCCTGGTCTGCGGCATCGACTATGAAGAGGGCCGCAACTACTCCAAGGACCCTTCTGCCAACGATGGCATGACGGATATGATCCTCTATTGCCAGTTTGATGTAAAGGGCAGCGCGCTGCGGATGCTGCAGATCCCCCGCAACAGCCTGGTGACCACGGCAAACCGGAAGATCGAGCTGTCCAACGGCAAGACCTATTCCGCCTCCAACTACCAGATCAACTCGGTGGCATTGTCCAACGGGGGCAGCATCGCAGCACTGGCAGAGGTCATCTACGACCAGTTCAAGCTGCCCATCGACTATTATGTCACGGTGGATATGCAGGCACTGGTGGAAGTGGTGGACAACTTTGGCGGCATCGAGGTGTATATCCCCCACGATATGTCCTATGGCGGCAGTGCGTTGAAGCAGGGCTACCGCAACCTGGACGGCAAATCGGCAGAGTTCTTTGTGCGCTGCCGCCATGGCCAGGGCTACGCCAATGCAGACATCGACCGGCTGAATATGCAGCGCTACTTCTATGCGGGCTTGTTCAAGCGGGCAAGAGCCATGGGCATTACGGACATCCTGAACCAGATGCCCCTGATCTTCAACAATTATATCCACACGGATATGGACCTGGTAACGCTGGGCAAGCTGCTGGTGTCCTTCCTCAAGGTGGACAGCGCCAATATCATGCTGGCCCAGACGCCGGTGTTTATGGGCGTGCCCAATGTAGGCAAGACCGAGACCTTTGACGGCTACTCCTGCGTAGTGCCGGATGCCGGTTCCATCGCAGAGCTGCTGAACACCTATTTCCGCACCTACACCGGCCCGGTAAGTGCAGAAGAGCTGAACCTTGTTACCAACGATTGGCCCCACGGCAGCGCATCCACCACGGCCAATGTGCAGTTCGTAGGCCAGCTGGACAAGGAGTCGGACGACGCGATCCTGGGCGGTGATACCGATGTACAGGGCGCTGTTACCACCGACGGCCAGGCCGCCGGTGCAGCGCAGTGATAAGCAAGTGAATGTATAAGGATAGGAGAACCAGATGGAAAACCTGAACGACAGCAAGACCCTCGCTGTGGAGATCGCAAAGATCCTGGATCAGAAAAAAGCTAAGGATGTGCAGGTGCTCAAGGTAGACGACCTCACCGTTCTGACCGATTATTTCGTCATCGCCTCCGGTACATCCACCACCCAGGTGGGGTCCCTGGCAGATGAGGTGGAGTATCAGCTCTCTCAGCAGGGCATCAAGCCCTATAACACCGAGGGCTTTGACTCCAAAAATTGGGTGCTGCTGGATTATTCCAACGTTATCGTGCACGTTTTTGTGCCGGGCACCCGCACCTACTATGACCTGGAGCATCTGTGGGCAGATGGCGAGCCGGTGGATATCTCGGCTTACCTCACCCCGGACAGCACGGTGGAATAACCCCCTCGCAAACGGTATTTGGCAAAAAGCCGGCCGCTAAGGGCCGGCTTTGGGAAAGAAAAGTCTGGAGCTGAAAAGATGAAGTATGATTACAAAGCCGTAGAGGCCAAGTGGCAGAAGGTCTGGGAGGACGAAAAGACCTTCCATGCCGAGATCGACCACAATAAGCCCAAGTTCTATGCCCTGGTGGAGTTCCCCTACCCCTCCGGCGCAGGTCTGCATGTGGGGCATCCCCGCAGCTACACTGCGCTGGACGTGGTAAGCCGCAAGCGCCGCCAGAACGGCTACAACGTGCTGTACCCCATGGGATGGGATGCTTTTGGTCTGCCGACCGAGAACTTCGCAATGAAGAACCACATCCACCCCGCCATCGTGACCAAGAACAACGTGGATCACTTCCGGGCACAGCTCAAGTCCCTGGGCTTCTCCTTTGACTGGGACCGGGAGATCAACACCACCGATCCGGAGTACTACAAGTGGACCCAGTGGATCTTCCTGCAGCTGTATAAGCACGGCCTGGCCTACAAAAAAGAGATGAACGTCAACTGGTGCACCGGCTGCCAGTGCGTCCTGGCCAACGAGGAAGTGGTCAACGGCGTGTGCGAGCGCTGCGGCAGCGAGGTGGTCCACCGGGTCAAGAGCCAGTGGATGCTGCGCATCACGGCCTATGCAGACAAGCTGATCGACGGACTGGAAGGTCTGGACTACATCGAGCGTGTGGCGACCCAGCAGAAGAACTGGATCGGCCGCAGCCATGGCGCAGAGGTCAACTTCGGCACCACCGCAGGGGATACCCTGACCGTTTACACCACCCGGTGCGACACGCTGTTCGGCGCTACCTATATGGTGGTCTCGCCGGAGCACGCCCTGGTCAAGGCTTGGCTGGATAGCGGCGTGATCAAAAATGCCGAGGCGGTTACCGCTTACCAGGCCGAGGCTGCCCGCAAGAGCGACTTTGAGCGCACCGAGCTGAACAAGGAAAAGACCGGTGTCCGTCTGGAAGGCGTGGAGGGCATCAACCCGGTCAATGAGAAGAAGATCCCCATCTTCATCTCGGATTATGTGCTGGCCAGCTACGGCACCGGCGCGATCATGGCTGTGCCTGCCCACGACAGCCGTGACTGGGAGTTTGCCAAGAAGTTTGGCCTGCCCGTCATCGAGGTGGTCCAGGGCAAGGAGCCGGCAGATCTGGAGACCGCTGCCTTTACCGACGTGGCCACCGGTACCCTGGTGAACTCCGGCTTCCTGGACGGTCTGTCCGTCAAGGATGCACAGGCCAAGATGATCGCTTGGCTGGAAGAGACCGGCAAGGGTCGGGATAAGGTCAACTATAAGCTGCGGGACTGGGTGTTCAGCCGTCAGCGCTACTGGGGCGAGCCCATCCCCATGGTCTACTGTGAAAAGTGCGGCTGGCAGCCCCTGCCCGAGAGCAGCCTGCCTTTGACCCTGCCGGACATCACCGACTTTGAGCCGGGTCCGGATGGGGAGAGCCCTCTGGCCCGCCATACCGATTGGGTCAAGACCACCTGCCCCTGCTGCGGCGGCCCTGCCTCCCGCGAGACCGACACCATGCCCCAGTGGGCTGGTTCTTCCTGGTACTTCCTGCGCTATATGGACCCCCACTGCTCCGATGCTCTGGCCTCCAAGGAGGCGCTGGAGTATTGGTCCCCGGTGGACTGGTACAACGGCGGCATGGAGCATACCACCCTGCACCTGCTGTACAGCCGGTTCTGGCATAAGTTCCTGTACGATATCGGCGTGGTGCCCACCGCAGAGCCTTACAATAAGCGCACGGCCCACGGCATGATCCTGGGTCTGAACCCCCACAGCTTCCAGAACCTGCCCGCTGAGGAGCAGGAGGCTCTGCTGAAGCAGTACGGCAGCCAGAAGGCAGCGGAGAAGGCCCTGGAGGAGAAGTACGGCGAGATGTCCCGTCACCCCATCGTCAAGATGTCCAAGTCTCTGGGCAATGTCATCAACCCGGATGAGGTGGTGGATACCTACGGCGCCGATACCATGCGTCTGTACGAGATGTTCATGGGCGACTTTGAGCAGGCTGCCCCCTGGCAGACCTCTGCGATCGCCGGCTGCAACCGCTTCCTGGACCGTGTATGGGGTCTGTCTGACCGCCTGGTCGAGGGCGAGGGCTACCGTCCGCAGATCGAGACTCTGATGCACCAGACCATCAAGAAGGTGGGCGCAGATATCGAGAGCCTGAAGATGAATACCGCCATTGCACAGCTGATGACCCTGGTCAACGCCCTGTACGATAACGGCGGCGCCACCAAAGCAGAGTTTGAGACCCTGGTGCAGCTGCTGAACCCCTTTGCTCCCCACATGACCGAGGAGCTTTGGGAGAAGCTGGGCCACAGCCACGACCAGCAGCTGGCCTACTACCCCTGGCCTGCTTATGAGGAGGCCAAGTGCGTGGAGGCTACGGTGGAGATCGCCGTGCAGGTCAACGGCAAGGTCAGAGCACGCCTGAAGGTGGCCGCAGATATCTCTGCCGAGGATGCCATTGCAGCTGCAAAGGCAGAGCCTGCTGTGGCAGAAGCTCTGGCCGGCAAGCAGCTGGTCAAGGAGATCTACGTTAAGGGCCGCCTGGTGAACCTGGCCGCAAAGGGCTGAGCAAGGGCTGCTTTTTAGGGGAGAGATGGCTCCCTGCACAGCTTGTGCAGGGGCCGCTGCCCTCCGCGCAGAACTTTGTAAAAAAACTTTTGAAAAAAGGTTGACGAACAAGGGAAAATGCGCTATACTGTCTACTGTTAGTTACCATGTAACAACGAAATTCCTGCCTCACGGTCCAAGGGAGGGAATAAGATGTCGGAAATTCGTGTTAAAGAGGGCGAGTCGCTGGAGAGCGCACTGCGTCGCTTCAAGCGGAGCACCGCCCGCAGCGGTGTGCTCGCAGAGGTCCGTAAGCGCGAGGCTTACGAGAAGCCGTCTGTTCGCCGCAAGAAGAAGTCCGAAGCAGCCCGCAAGCGCAAGTTCAAGTAATTGAACCGCTATCGTTGCTTTGAGATCATTCCGCGTTGCTAACGCCGATGTAGGAGAGCCTGATTTCAGGTTCTCCTATTTTCATTTTCAGCGCAAATTTACAGCGCTGGCTCACCATAAGGAGGCTGCGATGCTCGTTACCCCGGAATATGTGTTCAAGGATGTTACTCGTATCACCCCTACATTCCTGGCCCAAATGGGCATCCGTGCCCTGGTGCTGGATGTGGATAATACCCTTACGGAGGATCGCAGCCAGGAGCTGTCTCCCGAGGTGGCGCAATGGCTGGAGCAGATGCGCGCAGCGGACATCCGGATGACCATCGTCTCCAACGGCACTGGCAAACGGGTAGGCCCCTTTGCGCAAAAGCTGGGCATGGAGTTTATCAGCCTGTCCGCAAAGCCCCTGCCGCTGGGGCTGATGCGTGCCCGCCGCCGCCTGGGCGTGAAGCGCAGCCAGATGGCGATGGTCGGCGATCAGCTTTTTGCCGACCGTATGGCCGCTGCGC
>Red_p1__coassemble_850_pt1 | contig 13505 bp, 13 predicted proteins | sample Red_p1__metabat2_low_PE_013 | metagenome-assembled genome bin Red_p1 | reverse complement strand
GCCTGAACCCGGATGAGTGCGTTGCGATGGGCGCGGCGGTGCAGGGCGCTCTGCTCCAGGGCGGCGGCAAGCTGCAAGGGGCTACCGGCGCAGCGGCACAGGGGCTGGTGCTGATGGATGTTACCCCGCTGACGCTGTCCATTGAGACGGTGGGCGGCGTGGCTACCCCGCTGATCACCCGCAACAGCATGATCCCCACCCGCAAGAGCCAGATCTTTACCACGGCACGTCCCATGCAGACCTCTGTGGAGATCAACGTGCTGCAGGGCGAGCGGCACTTTGCCCGGGATAACAAGTCGCTGGGCAAATTCAAGCTGGGAGGGCTGCGCAGCGGCTTCTCCTCCAAGCCCCAGATCGAGGTCACCTTTGACATCGACGTAAATGGCGTGGTCAAGGTCTCCGCCAAGGACCTGGCCACCGGCCGGGAACAGAATATCACCATTACCGGCAGCACCAACCTCTCGGAGAATGAGATCCAGAAGGCGATGGCGGATGCCGCTGCCTATGAGGCAGAGGATACCCACCGCAAGGAGCGCCTGGAGCTGCACAACCAGGCAGAGGTGCTGGCATACAAGGTGGATGAAGCGCTGAACAAGTGCAAGAAGGAGCTGGATAAGGACGAAAAGAACCGGGTCAAGAACGACCTGGCCAACCTCCGCCGCTGCCTGCGCAAGGATAAGCCGGAAAAGATGAACGAGACCGAGGAAGCTGCTCTGCGCCAGGCCAAGAGCCAGCTGGAGACCAGCGCCAACCATCTGATGATCCTTTATACCAGCCAGCAGGCTGCTGGCCCGGATACAACAGAAAACAGCAATAACTAAGGGAGGCCGCGCGGCGTTCCGTGAGACACAGCGTAAGGAGATCCGCCTATGATGTTTGACCTGATTTTCAACCTGTTCCCACTGTTCTTTTTGCTGGTGTTGGGACTGATGATCTGGATAGTGGTCCAGAATATCCGCACCTCCCGCCAGAACGACCAGTCTCCCCGGCTGGAGGTGGAGGCCCAGGTGGTTGCCAAGCGCACCGAGGTATTCCACCATCACCAGGGAACACAGAATGAGTTTCATACTACCTCCACCCACTACTACGCTACCTTCCAGGTGGCCAGCGGCGATCGGGTGGAGTTTGCGATCTCCGGACAGGAATACGGACAGCTGGCAGAAGGCGATCGGGGGACCCTGCACTTTCAGGGGACCCGCTACCTGGGCTTTGACCGCCGGTGAGCTTTGGATGACGCAAAATGCATAACAAAAAATCCCCTCTGGAATTTCCAGAGGGGATTTTTGTTTTGGTTTTACAGCATCTTGGAGAGGAACGCTTTCAGACGGGGGTGCTTGGGGTTGGAGAACAGCTCCTGCGGGGACTCATCCTCCTGGATACGTCCGTCATCGATAAAGATGACGCGGTTGGAAACTTCCCGTGCAAAGCCCATCTCGTGGGTCACCACCAGCATGGTGATGCCGGTGTGGGCCAGCTCCCGCATCAGCTCCAGGACCTCGCCGACCATCTCCGGGTCCAGGGCGCTGGTAGGCTCGTCAAACAGGATCACGTCCGGGTCCATAGCCAGGGCGCGGGCAATGGCGATGCGCTGCTGCTGGCCGCCGGACAGGCTCTTGGGGTAGGCATCTGCCTTATCGGCCAGGCCCACGCGGGTCAGCAGCTCCATGGCGCGCTGCTCGGCTTCCTCGTGGTTTTTCAGCTTCAGCAGGGTGGGGGCCAGGCAGAGGTTCTTTTTAACCGTCAGGTGGGGGAACAGGTTGAAATGCTGGAACACCATGCCCATCTTCTGGCGCACAGCGTCAATGTGGGCGTCGTCCACTTCCATGCCCTCAAATTTGATGCTGCCGCCGGTGGGGATCTCCAGATGGTTCAGGCAGCGCAGGAAGGTGGATTTGCCGCAGCCGGAAGGGCCGATCAGGCAGACCACGTCTCCGCGGTAGATGTCGATATCGATGCCTTTCAGCACGTTCAAAGTGGGGGAGACTGTCTTGTCGCCGCGCTTCTTTTCACCGCCGTAGCTCTTTTCCAGGCCACGGACCTCCAGGATCTTATCTTTCACTTTGCGCCAGCCTCCTCTCAAATTTGCTCAGCAGCCAGGTGAATACCATGACCAGGATCAGATAGATACCGGCCACGCCCAACAGGGGGAACATCGGCTCGTAGGTACGGTTCATGATGCCCTGGGCGGCGTACAGCAGCTCCTTGCCGCCGATCACCGTGATCAGGGAGGTATCCTTCAGCAGGATGATGAACTCATTGCCCAGGGCGGGCAGCACAGCCCGGATGGCCTGGGGGATAATGATGACGACCATGGTGGTCATGTAGTTCAGGCCCAGGCTGCGGCCTGCTTCCATCTGACCGGGGTCCACGGCCATCAGGCCGCCGCGGATGATCTCCGACACATAAGCGCCGGAGTTGATGCCCAGCGTCAGAGCGCCCACCAGCGTAAAGTTGCGGCTGTTGCTGAAGATGACCATACTCATGATCAGCAGCTGCACCATCATAGGGGTGCCGCGGATGATGGTGGTGTATACCTTGCACACAGTATTCAAAACGCCCAGCACGGGGTTGGCGTGACCGGGACGCTGCTGGTCGTGGGCGACCCGGACCAGTGCAACGACACTGCCCAGCAGAACACCCAGTGCCAGCGCCAGCGCAGTGACCATCAGCGTGGGGCCAACGCCCTTGATGTACTGCAGCCAGCGGTCTGAGACGATGAACGCCTGGTAAAACTTGATGAACAGATCCTGCCCGAAGCTCAGCGCTTCGCCGCTGCGCAGCAGCTCGGTCAGAATTTCATATTGTGCGGCCATTCGCATCCTCACCTTTCTGTTGTTAGAATTTTGTAACCTTTATTGACAAAAAAAGAGAGGCGGCCGGGCGGGCCACCCCTCTGTGGCGCATGATCGTTTTGCAGAGCTTATTCTGCGGTGATGTACTTGTCCACGATGGCCTGCAGAGTGCCCTCTTCAGCCAGCTCAGCCAGAGCAGCGTTGACAGCATCCAGCAGGGCGGTGTTGCCCTTAGCGATGCCGATGGCATACTCCTCCACAGCGTAGCTGGTGTCCAGGACCTTCAGGCCGGGGTTGGCAGCAACATAAGCCTGAGCCGGTGCGTCGTCGATGACCACGCAGTCCACCTGGCCGTTGTTCAAAGCCTGCACAGCGGTCAGGCCGCTGTCGTAGGCGATCACGCTGTCCTCACCAAAATCATCGGTGCAGTACAGGTAGCCGGTGGTGCCGCGCTGGGTGCCGATCAGGTGGCCGGACAGATCCTCCAGGGTGGCGATCTCAGAATCATTGGTAACGATGACGGACTGGATGCCGGTAGCGTAGCTGTCGGAGAAGTCCATCACGTTCTGACGCTCGGGGGTGACGGTGACGCCGGCCATCACGATATCAGCCTTGCCCTGCTGCACGCTCAGCAGAGAGCTGTCAAACTCCATGTTATCCACCTGCAGCTCCAGGCCCAGCTTGTCGGCAATAGCCTGAGCGGTGTCGATGTCGATGCCCTCGATGGTGCCAGCGTCGGTGGTCATCTCATACGGGGGGAAGGTGGCGTTGGTGGCCATGGTCAGCTTGCCGGATTCCACAGTGGTCAGCTCAGCAGCGGCGGAGCTGGAAGCAGCCTCGGAGGATGCGGCGCTGGAAGAAGCAGCGCTGGAAGAAGCAGCGCTAGAGGCAGAACCACCGCAGGCGGTCAGGGCAACGGCAGCAACGGAAACAGCAGCGGCAGCCAGGAAGCTGCGGCGAGAAATCTTTTTCATAGCAGTACAACTCCTCTATTCATCAGAATATTATAAAAATTCAGTGTTCCGCCAGACGGCACATTCCGCCCCGGCATGAACACAAAAATTAGTATAGGTTGTACAAATAAAAAAGTCAAGTGTTGTGCAGAAAATCCTTGAAATTGAAACCGAATTGCAAACAAATATACAGTTTCCAGGGAATTATGCTGTATATATTCATACGGCTGTATGCAGCGTGCTCACCGCAGAAAACGGGCGATCTGTTCTGCACTACGCTTGGGCACGCAGTAGTTGCGGTCTTGGTCCAGATAGTACTTTACACCGGTCTGCTCCGTCATGGGCACGATGCGGGAGCTGTGGGCGGGATAACCGAAGGCCACCATAAAAGCCAGCTTTTCTTCCGGCGCAAGACCCAGCAGCGCGGTAAGCGCTGGGCGGTCGATGGCGCCCATGATGCAGCTGCCCACCCCCTTAGCCCAGGCAGCCAGGGTCATATTGGACAAAGCAATGCCGCTGTCGGTGGCCAGGTCTCCGGGGATGGAGGTATCCTGCACCAGAGCGACATACAGAGTGGGCTGTTCTCCGGGCTGCGGAGTGCCTTGGTCCGGGGGCAGGTAAGCGGCCCACCGGACAAGAGGATGGATGCGGGATACGTCGCTGGCTTGGTCGGCGATGACCAGCCGCAAAGCCTGACGGTTTGCCCCGCAGGAGGATAAGCGGACCGCTTCGATCACATCTGCGATCACATCGGCGGGGATGGGGGTTTGGGCAAAGCGGCGGAAAGTCCGCCGCTCGGCCAGGAGGCGCATGATGTCCATAGCAAAGATCCCTTTCCTGAGTGTTGGTATCTTCTGCTTTTCAGGCAGAGACCGGCAAACGCTATCCCCCTGCCTGGAAAAGAGCGAAAAAGTATAGTATACTTTATTAAGTATAAAACATACCGGCTGGTGGCGCAATCGGCCGAAAGGAGAAAATCAGGGTGAAAATTTGTGTTTATTGCTCTTCTGCACAGGGGCTGGCCCCGGCACTGTATGCAGCGGGGGAGGAGTTTGGTCTTGCACTGGCCCGGCGGGGGCATACGCTGGTCTACGGCGGCTACAATGCCGGGCTGATGGGGGCAGTGGCCCGGGGCGCAGCGCAGGGCGGTGCTCCGGTAGTGGCTGTGGTGCCAAAGATCTTTGACCAGGAAGGGTTTGTGCCCGCTGGCTGCACCCAGGTGTTCCATGTGGGCACGATGTCCCAGCGCAAGGCCCGTATGGAAGCGGAAGCCGATGCTTTTGCAGTTCTGCCGGGCGGGATCGGGACCTACGACGAGTTTTTTGAGGCCCTGGTGCTGAAAAGCCTGGGACAGCTGCCAAAGCCGATGGCGGTGTATGACATTTTAGGTGAGTGTGTACCGCTGCGGGGACTGATGGAGTCCAGTGTGTCGGCTGGCTACCTGTCCCCCGCAGTGGCAGCGCTGGCCCCTTTTTATACCGATGCAGAGCAGCTGCTGGATGCGTTGGAGCAGGGAGAAAATGCAGGCGACTGACCCGTAAAATAAACTAGACCGCCGTCTGTGCCATCAAGGGCTGCAGGCGGCGGTCTTTGCATTTATTATTTTTTTCGGAGCGGCCACTGCCGGGGCAGCGGCAGGCTCAGCACCAGCGAGATGCCCAGCGCCAGAGCGGCGGCGATCTTCAGGGTGTCAAAGCCGTGGAAAAGGCTGCGGGCGCTGTCGCCCTGGATGAAATAGTAGGCGGTGTAGTAGATGCCTGCACCGGGCACTAAGGGGAAAATACCGGACAGCAGAAACACGGTCACAGGCGCGCGCTGTGCAATGGCCAAAAAACGGGCCAGCAAAGTAAGGGGGATCACGGCGATGAGGGAAGCGGCCATCGTGTCGGCCCCCAAAAGCACAGCCAGGGCGTAAACGCCCCAGCCCACAGCACCGGTCAAGGCGCAGGTGAACCGGGTGTGCCGGGGGATCGCAAACAGCACGCCAAAACAAAGGGTGCCCACCCCAGCCAGAAGGAACTGTACCAACAGGTGGCTGATCTGCTCTGTGAATTGTGGATTCATACAACGACCACCCCCGTCAGCATCGTATACAGCCGCAGCACCACACCGGTGCCAATGGCAATGGATGCTGCGATCAGCACAGCATCGATCATGCGGATGGTGCCGGAGAGGTAGTCTCCGTGCACAAAATCCCGGATGCCCATGGTAAAAGCGATGCCGGGCGTCAGGAGCATCAAAGTGCCAATGATGGCATGGCTGGTGTTGGCCTGGGCCAGCGGGCAGACCAATACGCAGATCAGCGTGATCAGCATGGCGGTAGTCACTTTTTGAAAACCGCCGGGCAGGTTCCGCCGGGCACACAGCAGCAGGTAGATGCTGGCCGCAAACCCAGCAAGCGAAGCCACCAGACCAGCCCGCAGGTCCCCGCCGAACAGCAGGGCAAAGCAGAAAGCGCCCACAGCGCCGCAGGCCAGCTGCTCCTTTGCGCCGGGCAGGGGGATGCACCGGGCATCGGCCAGGCGGCGCTCGGCTTCGTCCAGCAAGCAGCGCCCGGCGGCGATATCACGGGACAGCTCGTTTACTGCGGCTACCCGCCCTAAATGGACGGTGCGCTGGGGCACATTGCGCACCTCACTGATCTCGGCCGTGCCTGCGCTGGCAAAGATGCCGTTGGTCAGCACGTAAACATGGAACTCCCGCAGGTGGAAGCTGCAGGCCATGATCTCCATGGTCTGCTCTACGCGAAAGACCTCTGCGCCGTTTTCTAAAAGGGTCTGCCCCGCAGCCATGATAAAATCCATGATGCGGCGGCGCTGCTCGGTATCGGGGTAAAGCTCTGTGGCGTTCATGGCGTCTCCTTGTTCGGCCCGGCCGGGCCGCAGATCGTTTTCCCTTATACTTTACCACGCCCGGCACCGCTTCTCAACTGGTTTGCGCAAAATGGTGGAAAAAGGGGCTTGCTGGCGGGATGGGGACCCTTTTTGCAGGGCAGGGCGGGCAAAGGAGGCAGCCGCAGATCGTTTTTTGGGGTAAAAGCAGGAAACCGCCCTCCAGATGATTGACAAACCCCACAAAAAACTGTATATTCTCTATGTAAATGCGATGAAAAAGAGTGTGCGCAGCAGACCGCTTTGCAGAGAGCCGGGGTCAGGTGGAAGCCCGGCAGGCAGGGGCTGCGTACTGTCACTTTGGAGCAGAGGCGGTGAGCGAAGGTCAGCCGTCTCCGGGCCGCCCCACGTTACCGGGGCGTCAAGGGGCGCATACCAGTATGCGCAATTTGGGTGGTACCGCGGTATGTAGAGTTTACAGCCGTCCCATGGAAGTTTCCGTGGGGCGGCTTTTTTGCCCCACAGCAGTCATTTTGGAGGTACACGCATGAAAGAACTTGCAAAACAGTACGACCCCAGCCAGGTGGAGGACCGGATCTACCAGTTCTGGCTGGACGGGGGCTATTTCCACACAAAGGCCGACCCGGATAAAAAACCGTTCACCATTGTGATGCCGCCCCCCAACGTTACCGGTCAGCTGCACATGGGCCATGCGGTGGACAACACCATGCAGGATATCCTGATCCGTACCAAGCGGATGCAGGGCTATGCTGCATTGTGGGTGCCCGGCACCGACCATGCGTCCATCGCCACCGAAGCAAAGGTGGTGGAGGCCATGCGGGCAGAGGGGCTGACCAAGGAGATGGTGGGCCGGGATGGTTTCCTGGAGCGCGCCTGGGATTGGAAGACCCGCTACGGCAACCGCATCGTCAGCCAGCTGAAAAAGCTGGGCAGCAGCTGTGACTGGGAGCGGGAACGCTTTACCATGGACGAGGGCTGCTCGGATGCAGTGAAGGAAGTGTTTGTCCGCCTGTACGATCAGGGCCTGATCTACCGCGGCAACCGTATGGTGAACTGGTGCCCCCACTGCAACACCTCCATCTCGGATGCAGAGGTGGAGTATGAGGAGAAGGACGGCCACTTCTGGCATCTGCTCTACCCGGTCAAGGAGACCGGCGAGATGCTGGAGCTGGCTACTACCCGTCCGGAGACCATGCTGGGTGATACCGCTGTGGCTATCAACGGCGAGGACCCCCGCTATGCCCATCTCCACGGCTGCCATGTGGTGCTGCCCCTGCTGAACAAAGAGATCCCCATTGTCTGTGACGAGCACGCCGATATGACCAAGGGCACCGGCGTGGTCAAGATCACCCCGGCTCACGACCCCAACGACTTTGAGGTGGGCCTGCGTCATGATCTGCCCATCGTCCGTGTGTTTACCTACGATGGCCACATGACCGGTGCTGCCGATAAGGCGGCTGCGGATGCGCTGTTTGCTGCGGGTAAGAATACGGTCAACGAGCCGGAGGTGCTGGACTGCGGCAAGTACGCAGGTATGACCACCATGGAAGCCCGCAAGGCCATCCTGGCTGACCTGGAGGCCGGCGGCTACCTGAAAGAGGTGGAGCCTCTGAAGCATGAGGTGGGCGCTTGCTACCGCTGCCATACCACCATCGAGCCCATGATCTCCAAGCAGTGGTTCGTCAAGATGGAGCCCCTGGCCAAGCCCGCCATCGAGTCGGTGGAAAAGGGCGAGATCAAGTTTGTGCCGGAGCGCTTCACCAAGAACTATATGAACTGGATGAAGAACACCCGGGACTGGTGCATCAGCCGCCAGCTGTGGTGGGGCCACCAGATCCCGGCATGGTACTGCGATGAGTGCGGCGAGACCATCGTGGCAAAGGATGCCCCCTCGGTCTGCCCCAAGTGCGGCAGCACGCACCTCACCCAGGACCCGGATACGCTGGACACCTGGTTCTCCTCGGCTCTGTGGCCCTTCAGCACCCTGGGCTGGCCGGAGGAGGACAGTGCGGACCTGAAGTACTTCTATCCCACCAACACTCTGGTCACCGGCTACGACATCATTGGCTTCTGGGTCAGCCGCATGATCTTCTCCGGTCTGGCTTATACCGGCAAGGCTCCCTTTGATACCGTCTGCATCCATGGCATCGTCCGCGACAGCCAGGGCCGCAAGATGTCCAAGAGCCTGGGCAACGGTATCGACCCGCTGGAGGTCATTGCACAGTACGGTGCGGATGCGCTGCGCTTTATGCTGGTGGATGGCTCGACCCCGGGCAACGATATGCGCTATATCGAAAAGAAGGTGGAGGCTGCCCGCAACTTTGCCAATAAGCTGTGGAACGCCACCCGTTTTGTGCTGATGAACCTGCCGGAGAACTTTGTCCCCGGTCTGCCCGCTGAGGATCAGCTGGACATGAGCGATAAGTGGGTCCTGACCCGTCTGAACCAGGTGGCCGGTGCGATGACCGACAACCTGGACCACTACGAGATGGGCCTGGCTGCCGCTAAGATCAACAGCTTTATCTGGGATGTGTACTGCGACTGGTTTATTGAGATCGCAAAGCCCCGGCTGAACTCCGGCGACCCGGTGCAGGCAGATACCGCCCGCCGTGTGCTGGTCTATGTGCTGGATAAGGCACTGAAGCTGCTGCATCCCTTTATGCCGTTTATTACCGAGGAGCTGTATCAGGCTCTGCCCGGCTCTGCCGAGACCATTATGACCCAGGCTTGGCCCACCGTGGACCAGACCCATAACTGGCCGGAGGAAGAGGAAGCGTTTGAAAAGGTGATGGACTACATCAAGGCTGTGCGTACCATGCGCACCGAGATGAACGTTCACCCCGCCAAAAAGACCAGCATGGTTCTGGAAACTGCGGACCCGGCCCCCTTCCAGGCAGCACAGGTTTATCTGGCAAAGTTTGCTTTTGCTACCGAGGTCACCTTTACCCCCAAGTACGAGGGCAGCACGGAGGGCATGGTGCAGGTGTCCACCCACGCCGCCCGCGGCTTTATCCCGATGATGGAGCTCATCGACCGGGAGAAGGAGCTGGCCCGCCTGAACAAGGAAAAGGCGAAGGCAGAAAAGGAGCTGGGTATGTTTGCAGCCCAGCTGGCCAACCCCAAGTTTGTGGAGCGTGCTCCGGCAGCGCTGGTGGAGGATATCCGCGCAAAGCATGCCAAGAGCCAGGATAAGCTCGCCAACATCGAGCAGAGCATCCGGGCGCTGGGCTGATGACACGCCGCTCGGCGGGCCGCACACCTGCGGCGCTTACAGCAGCCCGCATCCTGCTGCCTTTGGCGCTGGCAGGCGCCGTGCTGTTCATCTTCTCCAATTCCATGGAGGTGGCCGATGCTTCTACCATCAGCAGCGGCCGTGTGCTGGCCTGGATGCAGGCCGGGCTGTCCCGCCTGGGCTTGGAGCAGACCGCACAGCGCCTGACCATGCATTTTGTGCGCAAACTGGCGCATTTTCTGGAGTATACGCTGGAAGGCTTCCTGATGATGCTGTGTATGCGGGTCTATACCCGGCGGCCGCTCCGCTACATTAGCTGGCCGATGCTGGCAGGGCTGCTCACAGCACTGACGGATGAGACCATCCAGCTCTACTCTGCCGGGCGCAGCGGTCAGGTGCAGGATGTCTGGCTGGACTTTATGGGGGTCATGGCAGGCATCACCACGGCGCTTGTACTGCTGGCGGTGATCCATGTGGTCATCACCCATTATAAAAATCGAAAAAAGGACGGATTATCATGACCATCCAACAGGCAGATCAGTATTTTGCCGCCCTGCCGGAGGGCTTTGCTCTACCCCAGCAGCTGCAGGCAGCGGTGGGCGGCCTGGCAGATCAGGTGACCTTTGTAGGGGTGGCCGGTACTGCCGGAAAAACCGCAGCCGCCTCTCTTTTGGCGGCTATGCTCCAGGCGGCTGGCCTGCACGCAGGACTGTACTGCGCCGGGGCTGGGCCGCTGTCCGCCCGTATCCTGGTAGACGGTCAGCCTGCGGCAGAGTATTCCGCCCAGGCAGAGCTGCTGTCTGCCGGGGAGGAGCTGCCCCGTCTGGCGGCAGAGCTGGCCGCTGCAGCCCGGTGTTTTGGAGCGGCAGGCTGCGCCTTGGCCGTTGTGGAGCTGCCGGACGCAGGGCTGGCTTCGGCCCTGCCCCAGATGCCGGTCTGTGCGGTCACTGCCATTGGGCCGGACGGCGTCAGCCGTTCCATTGAGCGGTCGGCGGCCTTGGCTGCCGGTGCTCTGCGCAAGGGCTGTATCTGCGTCACAGCGCCGGAGCAGCCCAAAGCAGCCCTCAGTGAGCTGATCGTGGCGGCAGGCCGCTGCGACTGTGAGCTGGTGGTGCCGGACCCGGAGGATATCACCTTCCTGGAGGCGGAAAAGTTCGCCAGCCGGGTGGACTATGGCGGATATACCGCCCCCCTGGCCTTTTTGGGCCGCCATGCCGCAGGCAACGCTGCTGTGGCCGTGGAGATGGCGCTGGCTCTTTGGCGCAAGGGCTTTGAGATCCCGGATGAGGCGATCCTGGAGGGGCTGGCTTCGGTGCCCAACCGCAGCAGTATCCGGGTGCTGTCCCAGCGGCCGCTGGTGATCCTGGATGCCTGCCGTACACCGCAGCAGGCTATGGCATTGCTGCGTGTGCTGAATATGGCCAAGGTGCGCCATATGAGCGCCGTGGTCGGGCTGGCAGAGGAGGAGGGGGCCGAGGCGTTCTTCTCCGCGCTGGAAAGCGGCCTGACCCCGGAGCAGCAGCAAAAGGATAAAGAGAATATGCCTGGCATGGGGGAAAACCCCTTTGATAAGCTTTATCTGGTGACCCCGGCTGGGGCAGAGCCGGAGCTTACCGCCCGCCTGGCAGAAAAGGCACGCTTCCACTTTGAGGTAGAGCAGTGCGATACCCTGGAAGAAGCCCTGGATAAGGCCCGGGTCAATACCCGCCGTGGCCTGCTGGTCTGCGGCAGCGAGACTGTGGCGCTGCAGGCAGGCGAGATCCTGGAAGCAAAATTGGGCAGCTGACAACATTCCCTAAAATATTTGGCGCAGACCCCGTACACTAAGGATATGTGTACGGGGTCTTTTTTGTGCCCGTTTATTGGATCGTGAACAAAAAAGGAGATGGACAAGCAATGGCCACTGTAAATTTCAGTGCGGCAGACCGGACGCTCTATGCCTACCTGGCGGGAGAGATCGACCACGATGCCGCACAAAATCTGCGCATACAGCTGGACGAGGCCCTGGTCAGCCGGACACCGGAAACTCTGATCATGGATTTTTCCGGTGTAGGGTTTATGGATTCCTCCGGCGTGGGGCTGATCCTGGGCCGGCAGCGGCGGGCGCAGGCGCTGGGGGGCAGCCTGCGTATCCAGCATGCCCCTGACCAACTGCGCCGTGTGCTGCAGCTGGCACGGATTCCCTGCAACGATGTGCAGCAAAAGGAGGAATAAATCATGAAAGCGGAAAACACCACAAAGATACGGTTCGACTCTCTCAGCGTCAACGAAGCCTATGCCCGGGGTGCAGCGGCGGCTTTTTTGGCCCGGTATGACCCCACAGTGCCGCAGCTGGCAGATCTTAAGACAGCAGTCTCGGAGGCGGTGACGAACTGCATCGTTCATGCTTACCCGGATAAGGTAGGCCCGGTCACCATGACCATTGCAGTCTATCCGGATCGGGAAGTGCGGATCACGGTGGCGGATCAGGGGGTGGGCATCCCGGATATACACAAAGCTATGGAACCGCTGTATACCACTGGAAACCCGGAGGAACGCTCCGGCCTGGGCTTTGCGGTGATGCAGAGCTTTATGGACAAGGTGACGGTGCGGTCCCGCCCGGGGCACGGTACAAGAGTGGTGCTGGTCAAGCATCTGTCCCAGCGGAAAGCGGCAGATACATATTAAAGAGAAACGAGGCGGAAAAGCATGGTATCGGATACAGCGCAGCGCAGTGCCTTTATTGAGCAGAACCTGGGGCTGGTCCACGCCTGTGCCGGACGATTCCGGGGCCGTGGCATCGAGTACGACGACCTGTACAGTGCAGGCTGTATGGGATTGGTCAAAGCCTATGATGGTTTTGACGAAAGCCGGGGAGTATGCTTTTCTACCTACGCAGTACCAGTGATCCTAGGCGAGATAAAAAAGCTGTTTCGGGAGGGTGGGGTAGTAAAGGTGAGCCGCTCCCTGAAAGAGCTGGGGATGCGGGTCAATGCTGCGCGGGAACAATACATCAAGCTGTGCGGTACCGAGCCAAGCCTTACACAGCTGGCGCAGCAGCTGGATGAACCATTGGATTCCATAGCGCTGGCAGTACAGGCTGCACAGCCAGCATTGAGCCTGACACCGGATAATGGAGAGGAAAGCGGGGCACAACTGGATATACCGGTAGACTCCCCAGAGGAAGAACTGACAGATCGGATCAGTTTGGGGGAGGTGCTCCGCAGCCTGCCGCAGGAAGATCAGGACTTGATCCGTCTGCGTTTTTATGGAGAGCGTACCCAGAGTGAAACAGCACGCCTGCTGCATACTACACAGGTACAGATCTCCCGCAGAGAGCGCAAGATCCTGCGTTGGATGCGTGCGCAGCTATTGGAATAGACTGGATTTTGGACAGATGACCTGAAACCTGCGCAAAAAATAGACGGAGATTTTAGGCAAAAAGTAAAAGAAAGAAGATGGGCGAAGAAAACGCTTGATTTTTGCAATGGCATGTGCTAGAATAAGTTACCGTCAAGCATGGATGCGCAAGCCGAAACTTGTCGCAGAATAGTGAAAATGGATCAAGCCGCTCAGGTTGCTCCGAAAAAACTTGAAAAAAGTGCTTGACAGTAAATCACGAATGTGATACAATAAGCAAGTCGTCAGCCGCAAGGCTGAGACGCACAGGACCTTGAAAATTGAACAATATCGAAAA
>Red_p1__coassemble_821_pt1 | contig 13881 bp, 12 predicted proteins | sample Red_p1__metabat2_low_PE_013 | metagenome-assembled genome bin Red_p1 | reverse complement strand
AGCTGGTGAGGGCGATACCTTCCGTCTTCGCCAGAGCCTCGCCCTTCGGGAGAGGTGGCAGCGCCGGAGGCGATGACGGAGAGGGTTACTCTCAGTACGAACCCTCTCAGGCTCACTTTGTTCGCCAGCTCCCCCGAAGGGGGAGCCCTTGGCAAAGAGGGCAAGCCCTAGACTTTTAGGCTAGCGGCATAAAGTCGTTAGCCTAAAACCAGCAAACTTTCCGCCTCTGCCAAAGCCTCCCCCTCTCGGGGGAGGTGGCACGGCGTTAGCCGTGACGGAGAGGGGTCGTATATCTATTCTTCCTCCCACAGATCATCTGGATTCACCCCAAGGCGCTCTTGGACGGTTTGATGGATCACTTGACATACACCCTCAAAGTTCTTGTCCACAGCGTTGTTGGGGAAGCGCAGCACCTGTAAACGGTATTTGCGCAGAATGTTGGTCCGCTCGGCATCGTATTGCTCGCCTTGTTCGGTGTAGTGCTGCCCGCCGTCTACTTCAATCACCAGCTGTGCCTTGGAGCAGTAGAAGTCTACAATAAAGCACTCGATGATGCGCTGTTTGTAGAACTTTACCGGATAATCTCGAAGAAAGCCAAACCACAATTTGTGCTCCTGGGGGGTCATGTTACGCCGCAGCTCCCGTGCACGAGGCAGCATGGAGAGCTTTTTGGGAACAATATCCGATTTCATAAGAGGACACCTTCCTCTCATATTGGGGACGAACCCTCTCAGTCGCTTCGCGCCAGCTCTCCCGAGGGGAGAGCCTTTGGCAAGGGCGTAAAGTTTCTGCTTTATACCGGTCAGCTGGTGGGGGCGATACCTTCCGCCTTCGCCAGAGCCTCCCCCTCTCGGGGGAGGTGGCACGGCGTTAGCCGTGACGGAGAGGGTTACTCTCAACCCTCTCAGTCGCTTCGCGCCAGCTCTCCCGAGGGGAGAGCCTTTGGCAAGGGCGTGAAGTTTCTGCTTTATACCGGTCAGCTGGTGAGGGCGATACCTTCCGTTTTCGCCAGAGCCTCGCCCTTCGGGGGAGGTGGCAGCGCCGTTAGGCGCTGACGGAGAGGGTCTTCTCCACTTACGATCACCTATTACTCACATAACAGGATATCCAAAAAATTTTCACAAAAAAGAAGGTGTGCCAGAAGGCATACGCCTCCTGGCACACCACAACGAGGCATTGTCATCCCTCCCCCTAAGGGGGGAGAGAACTATGCTTCATCTTTTTTCAGATGTAAATCTGAGATTAGACAGCCTTACCGTTGATGCCGATGACGTTGGAGGTGTAAGCCTTAACGTCGTTGTTCATCAGCTGAGCAACAGCAGCCATGCCGCCGACAACAGCAGCACCAGCGTTCAGCACGCCGTTGAAGCCGCCAGTGACCTTGTTGTTGTCCTCAGCCTGAGTGATGCCCAGCACGCCGTTGTAACGGTTCTTCAGGCTGGTGCCAATGCCGTTGAAGACATCACCAAAGTGGTAGTTGCCGCCGAAGATAGTGCCGATGGTAGCATCAACCAGCTTCGGAACGAAGGTGTTGCCGATGATGTTCACAACGTTGGTGAACAGGGTGGACAGGGGGTTGAAAGCGGGGAACAGGCTGTCGCCGCCAACAACGTAGGTCATCTCGGTCTCTGCGATAGCAGAATAGTTTGCAGGCATCATCATAATAAATTACTCCCTTCGATATGTTTTATCGAAAAAATTATTTATCTAAAACCCGGGATCCCGGGTCTAGACCAAAGTTGGTTGTATTAGATCAGTTGATCTTGACGCTGATCACGTTCTTGGTAGTAACGCCCACATCGTGGGTGGACAGCTGATGTGCAGCAGCGCCCAGGCCCACGACCTGCATTGCGCCGTTCAGGAAATCGTACTTGCCATTGCCGGTAACAACATTGCCCAGGGCATTCCACACGCCGCCGAACTTATAGTTGCCGCTGAACATGGTACCCAGAGTAGCATCGACCAGCTTACCAACGAAGCTATTGCCGATAATGGTCCAGACGTTGTTGCTCAGGGTCTGCAGACCCTCCAGGACAGTAGCGCCGCCGACGACGTAGGTCATCTCGTTCTCTGCGATAGCAGAGTAGTTTGCAGGCATCATCATAATGAATTACTCCCTTCAAATGAATGATTGAATAAAATTAACTCCCAAACAGATAAGCGGCTGTTTGTTCGTCTTTTATGTAACCAGGCTTGCACCTGGTTGCATCTTAATAGGTGATCGACTCGCCGTCGTCTTCATCCTCTTCAATAACAGGCTGGACATCGACCGGGGCCTCGTGCTCCTTGTGGTGGAAGATGCCTTGCTGCATATTCCACAGCTCAGAATAACGGCCGCCCTTTGCCAGCAGCTCGTCATGCGTGCCGCGCTCCACGATCTTGCCCTTATCCATCACTAATATAATATCACAATCTCGGATAGTAGACAAGCGGTGAGCCACAATTAACATAGAACGATCTGCAAGTTGGTTGTAGATCATGTCAAAAATGACATTTTCTGTAGCAAAGTCCAGGTTACTTGTGGATTCATCCAGGATGTACAGGTTAGAATCCTTCAAGAAAGCCCGTGCCAGCGCAATGCGCTGCTTCTCACCACCGGACAGGCCGTTGCCGGCTTCCTCCAGGTAGGTGTGGTACTGCAAGGGCAGCCGGCGGATAAAGTCATGGGCATCAGCCTTTTTGGCAGCTGCCTTTACTTCCTCCAAAGTGGCGCTCATGCGGGACACACGGATGTTATCAAAGATGGTTTTGCTGAACAGCTCCACGTTCTGGGGGACATAGGACACTGCACGCCGGACCGAGTCGTTGGTATACTCCTTCAGACTCACGCCGTCCACAGTGATCTCGCCGTCCTCCGGCTCATAGTACTTGAGCAGGAGCTTGGTGATGGTGGATTTGCCGCTGCCGCTGCTGCCTACCAGCGCGACCTTCTTCCCCTTGGGGATCGTGAAGGAAACGTGGTCCAGCGCAGGAGCGCGGTTGCCGTAGCGGAAGGTGACATCCTTAAATTCGATGTCGCCGTCGATCGTCTCCATCTCGGTGCGGTTCTCGTCGCCCTCGTCCTCGGACTCGTAGTCCAAAATCTCGGTCAGACGCTTCATCGAGATAGAAGCCTCCTGCAAGGAGGTCTGCATCCCTACCAGCTCGCTCACCGGAGAGGTGAAGTAGCTGGACAAGGTGGAGAACGCCATGAAAGCACCCAAGGTCATCTGACCATCCAGTACCTGAGAGATACCCACAAAGGTAGTCAGCATCTGGAATCCGGTGCCGATCAGCGAGGAGATCAAAGACTGGGAGGTGCTCAAACGGCTGCCCCGCAGGCTGATCTTCAGGCTCTTGATATATTCCCGCTCCAGATTTTCCAGCTCGGTATCCTCGTTGGCGTTGCATTTGATGGTCTCGATGCCGCGCAGGCTCTCGATCATCTGGCTGTTGAGGACAGCGGACTGCTGCATGGTCTCTTCATTCAGCTTTTTGTAGGGCCGCAGGTAAACCAGCACCAACAGGATGCTGACCAGGGTCATAAACAAAGAGATGGAGAAGAGGGTGGCATTCATCCGGAACAGAACGATGCCGGTGGCCACTGCCATCACGATATCCATCACAAGGCTCAGCGCAATGCTGGTAAAGACGGACTTGATGGTGTTGGCGTCGGAATAACGGGTGGTGATCTCGCCCGTTTTCCGGGTGGCGAAGAACTTCATGGGCAGTTTATAAACGTGCCCGAAGTAACCCAGCATCAGGGGAATGTCGATCTTAATGGACAGATGGATCAGGATCCATTGCCGTACATAGCCGATCAGCGTGCTTGTGATATTTACCATGCTGAACACTAATATCAAGGTGATCAGCAGGCTTTTCAGCCCGTAGGGCAGCACTTCGTCCATCAATATCTTATTGAACATGGAGGACGCTATGCCCAAAATGGTCAGCAGCACCGATCCGAGGATCGCGAAGCCGAACAGCTTTTTCTGCGGCAGAAGCAGGTCTAAATACCGCTTGACCATGCCGCCTTTGGCTACCTTGCCGCCCTTGAACTCCGTGGTGGGGTTCAGCAGCAGCAAAACGCCGGTGAAGTTCTTATAGAACTCGTCCAGGGTGATCTTTTTCAGCTCGGTAGCGGGGTCGCCGATGACGACATAATCCCGGGACTTATACTTGGGATCATCCTGTTTTTTCTCGTTCTCCGTAAGGATATGCTTGCGGCGGGTATCGTCGTCCTTGATGGTGGTCTTTTTAAACACCACCACGAAGTGACCCATACCCCGGTCGTTGATGACCTGCGCAATGCAGGGGAGTGAGAAATCACTGAGAAAGTTCTCTCGGTCTACGCGAACAGCTGCGGTTGTAAAGCCTAGCTCGTTGGCTGCCTTTTGCAGGCCGATCAAGTTTGTGCCTTTTAGGTCGGTCCCCATCATATCCCGCAGGCGGGTGATGGTGATCTCTTTTTTGTAATGGAGGCACACCATTGCGAGACAGGCGGCTGCACAGTCTGTTGTGTCATGCTGCCGGACGTAGGTGTAGCGCATAGATGTTGGTTCCTTTACAGGAGGCCCTGCCCGAACCAAGGGAGCCGGGAGCCTCTTTCCAAGTTATATTCAAACTCCAGCGGTATTGTACCACAGCCCACAGAGCATCTCAAGCGGAAAACCATGCCAAAGGTGTATTCTGTACAGCTGCGGGGCCACGCCGCCAGCGGCTTGACGAAGAAAAAATATCAAAATCAGATGCTGCCCAAACAGCCGCATAGTCCTCTGCTTTGCCCCGCCCTGTAATGGTACGGAGCAAAGCAGAGGCCAGCTGCTTATCAAAAGAAGGGAGCGCCTAACCTTTGATCGAAGTAGAATGGCTTGCAGGCTGCCCGCAAATGGGCAAAAGCTTGAAGCTTAGGTGCAGTATACCACAATGCGACAGCTTCTTCAAGAGGAGTTTTTTAACTTATACAAAAAATTTGAAAAAACTGTGAAAAAGCTTGGCGATTGCGCAATGAAAAAACGGCGAGGCTAAAAATGTAGCCCGCCGTTTTGATAATGGCGCCTCTTGCCTGACTCGAACAGGCGACACCCTGATTAACAGTCAGGTGCTCTAACCGACTGAGCTAAAGAGGCATATATTTTTCAAAAGCATTTCGTTGTGCACCAGTGTGGGGGCTGCGCCAGGAATTCTTGGTGCAAAACTGCCGTAACCACGGCCAATGATATTATAGCGTATAAAAGGCGTTTTGGCAATACTTTTTTGCAAAAAAGGGGAGCATATCCCCCTTGCGGAGCAAAAAAATGGGGTTTTTCTGCTTTGACAGCTTTCAGCGGCGGGGAAGGGTAGGCTGTAAGGGTGAAAAAACTTTTCTTCCCCGGTGGTTTCCGGGGCAATGGGGGGCTGGCATGAAAACTGTCCTGTACCTGGATGAGCTTCTGCTCGTGAACTTTGTTGCCGCTGCACTGTTTTTGCTGTGCAGCGGCCTTGTCTGCGGGCGCAGCTGCACCCCTGTGCGGCTGCTGGCGGGGGCTGCATGGGGGGCGCTGGCTTCTCTGGCGATGCTGATGCCCCGGTGGCCGCCGTTGGCAGCGCTGCTCTACCAGGGCGGAACAGGTGCGGCTGCGGTAGCGCTGGCCTATGGGTGGCCGGGGCTTCGGCCCTTTGTGCGGCTGCTGGGGTGGTTTTGGCTGTGCAATCTGCTGCTGACGGGGGTGCTGCTGCTGCCAGGGGGGGCAGAGAGCCACAATATGCAGCTGTATCTGCCGGTATCACCGGGGCTGCTGCTGGTTTTGTGTGCAGGGGTCTATCTGGCGCTGCGGGGGGCACTGTACTGCCTGGGCCGGGCAAAGCCTGCCTTGTTCGCAGCGGATCTGGAACTGGAGGGGGCTGTGCTTCCGGTGCAGGCACTGTACGACACAGGGTTTCAGGTCATGGACCCCTTATCCGGGCGGACGGTGGTGCTGCTGCGGTATGAGTCGGTATGCGGTCAGCTGCCTGCGGCCTTATCGGAGTGGCTGGCAGACTATTTTGACCGGGGGACGCCGCCTCCGCCGGGGCTGGGGGTTCGGCTGCTGCCCTGCCATACCGTAGCGGGGCGCGGGCTGCTGCCCGCAGTTCCTGCACAAAAACTGACCCGCACGGTCCGGGGGCGTACCTGGCAGCTGCCAAGGCCGCTGGCCGCTTTTTGTCCGCCGGGTCTGCCGCCGGAGGGCTGGACCCTTTTGCTGGGGGAGGACGCGGCAGTGCAGCTGGGGCTGTGAGGTGCTTTAGGGGGACCCTCTCCGTCACGGCTTCGCCGTGACACCTCTCCCGAAAGGGAGAGGCTCTGGCGAGGGCGGAAAGTTTACCGGTTATAGGCTGGTTTCTTCCTGCCGTTAACGAATGAGGACGAAACTTACACTCTTTGCCAAGGCCTCCCCCTCTCGGGGGAGGTGGCAGCGCCGTTAGGCGCTGACGGAGAGGGTCACTCTCGGTACGAACCCTCTCAGGCTCACTTCGTTCGCCAGCTCTCCCGAGGGGAGAGCCTTTGGCAAGGGCAGAAAGTTTACCGGTTATAGGCTGGCTTCTTCCTGCCGTTGACGGGTGAGGACGAAACTTGCCCTCTTTGCCAAGGCCTCCACCTGAGTGGAAAGACTTCCCCCGGCCGGGGGAAGATGTCGCCGCCAGGCGACAAAAAGGGGAACTGGCATTTCGCAAAGCGAAATGACGGAAGGGGTTCATCCCCTAAGCTCCCTCTCCACTTTCAAAAACAAGATAAGCTATGGCAAGAAAAGCAAAGGAGAAAACTCATGAACAAACTGAAACGCCTGGCTGCCCGGCTATGGGCAGCCCTCTGCCGACTGGGCTACACAGGCGGGGCGCACGCCATCAGCGGCGGGCCGAGCCTGCCGCCGCCCCTGACCCCGGAACAGGAAAAAGCCTTGCTGGCACGCATGGCGCAGGGAGACCCCGCCGCACGGGATGAACTGATAACCCATAATCTGCGTCTGGTGGTGTACTTAGCCAAAAAATACGAGAGCAGCGGTCTGCCCTCGGAGGATATTGTGTCCATTGGCTCCATTGGACTGATCAAGGCGGTCAATACCTTTACGCCGGAGCGAAACATCAAGCTGGCTACCTACGCCAGCCGCTGCATCGGCAACGAGATCCTGATGTATCTGCGCAAAAGCTCCAACCGCCGCCAGGAAGCCAGCATCGACGAGCCTTTGAACGTGGACGGCGACGGCAACGAGCTGCTGCTCTCGGATGTACTGGGCACCGACGAGAATCAAGTGGGGCAGCGCCTGGAACAAGATGCCGAACGCACCGTGCTGCGCCGCTCGGTGGCAAAGCTCTCCCCGCGGGAGCGGCAGATCATGGAGATGCGCTTTGGACTGCTGGACGGGGTGGAGCGTACCCAGAAAGAAGCCGCCGATGCGATCGGCATCAGCCAGAGCTATATCTCCCGGCTGGAAAAACGCATCATCCGCCAGCTTCGCCAGGAGCTGGAACAGTATGTATAGCTAAAGTCGTACTATCTTTGGCGCCCTATATATAATGTAAGGGAGGGGGGCGACTGCGTGTGCGCATGGAAACCGTCTGTGCGCATTAAAGATGTGAAAGACTGCTTGCGCCTGTATATAGAGCGGGTAAAAGGCACAGGGATGAACGTCCACCTTTTGCCATGAATGATATCTGCGGGCAAGGCCCATACTTCCGGTGAATCCAAAACGGAAACCGGAGGGTGTGGATGTATAATAAGGTAGAACTCTGCGGGGTGAACACTTCCCAGCTGCCCGTGCTGACCGAGGAGGAAAAACGTGTTCTGCTCACCCGTGCGCATGACGGGGACGGGGATGCCCGCCGCCGGATGATCGAAGGCAATCTGCGTTTGGTGCTGAGCGTGGTGCAGAGGTTTGCACAGCGAGGGGAGAACCTGGACGATCTGTTTCAGGTGGGGTGCATTGGGCTGATCAAAGCCATTGACAACTTCGACCCCGCTCAGCCGGTGCGGTTCTCCACCTATGGGGTGCCGATGATCATTGGAGAGATCCGGCGATTTTTGCGGGACAACAATGCGCTGCGGGTCAGCCGCTCGCTGCGGGATGCGGCGTACCGCGCCATGCAGGCCAGAGAACGGCTGGAAAAACAGCTGGGACGAGAGCCGACTATGGACGAGATCGCTGCCGAAGCGGGTCTGGAACGGCGTGAAGTGGCCGCCGCTATTGAGTCGGTGGCAGAGCCGGTGAGCCTGGAGGAGCCGCTGTATACCGATGGCGGCGACGCTATGTATGTGATCGACCAGGTGAAGGATACCGATGGAGAGGAAAGCTGGATCAGCGCCCTGTCCTTTCGGCAGACGGTGGAAGCCTTGTCTCCGCGGGAAAAAAAGATCATGGAACTGCGCTATCTCCGCGGAAAGACCCAAATGGAGGTGGCCCGTGAGATCGGCATCAGCCAGGCACAGGTCAGCCGCCTGGAAAAAGGCGCCCTGCGCCAGTTCCGCCCGGATGCGGAGCAGTAAGACCCTATAAAAATGCCGCCCTGCCTATGATCGAGGAAAGGGCGGCGTTTTTATGGGTGGTATTTGCGCCGGGTGGCTGCGCCGCCCCGCAGATGCCGCTCGGCCTTGTTGCGGGCAAGCACAGCTCGTACCTGGATGAACAGCCCAGGGCTGACCGTGCGCAGCCGGGCAGAAACATCTTTATGCACAGTGGATTTGCTCAGCCCAAAGACGGCGGCGGTGCTGCGCACGGTAGCGCTGTGCTGTACGATGTATTCCCCCAGCAGGACAGCCCGCCGTTCCGGATCACCTTTCATGCGGTTCCCTCCTGAACACACAAAAATCAGATACCATTAAAAAATATGTGCGGGAGAGGGGGCTTATGCCTTGACTTTTGGGGTAGTGCCGGGGTATACTAAGCCCGGACATAAAAACAGGGGCGCCGAAAGGCTGAGATCCGCATTTGCGGAGTACCCTCGAACCTGATCCGGGTAATGCCGGCGTAGGTAGTTTGCGGTAAGGTCCTTCTTTATCAACAAACACCCCGTGCGCCTGCAGTTTTGCGGGCGCATTTTTGTTTTTGTGTACTACAAGAAATGAGGAGAGAATCCCAACATGACCAAATCCAATTCCAAGACCCGTGTGCTGGTAGAAGGCGCATTGATGGTGGCTCTGTCCGCTGTGCTCAGCAAGATCGAGATCCCGCTGATGCCCCATGGCGGCTCCATCACCCTGTTCAGCATGGTGCCCATCCTGCTGATGAGCTACCGCAACGGGGTCAAGTGGGGCCTGATGACGGCCTTTGTCAATAGCCTGGTGCAGTTTGTGCAGGGCCTCAACAACCTGGCCTACTGCCAGACCCTGACCGCACAGATCGGCTGTGTGCTGCTGGACTACCTGCTGGCCTTTACCGTGCTGGGCCTGGCGGAGGGGATCCGTCAGCGTTTTTCCGGCTACCAGATGGGTGTGGGCGTCAGCGCATTCGTGGTCTGCCTGCTGCGGTACCTGTGCAGCTTCCTGTCCGGCTACATCGTCTGGAAAGACTATGACTATGCCTTCAGCTGGATGAGCGAGATCAACTTCCCCGGCATTGCGGACATGAGCGTGAACGGTCTGTGCTGGCTGTACAGTGCGGTGTACAATGCCACCTACATGATCCCGGAAGCGATCCTGACGACGGTCGTGGTGGTCCTGCTGGCCAAGACCGCGCCGCAGCTGTTCCATGCAGACAAAAAGGTCTGATATAACAACGCTGTTTTTCTTTCTCCTTGCCGCCGGGCGCTGCTTTTTGAGCCGCCCGGCGGTTTTTTGCAAAAAAGTTTGCAAAAAGTGTTGACAATCCTGCTGCAGGCTGGTATAATAATCAACGTCGCCAGGGAGCGACGCACAAAACACCAGCTTATGGGGGATTAGCTCAGCTGGGAGAGCGCTTGCATGGCATGCAAGAGGTCACCGGTTCGATCCCGGTATTCTCCACCAAAACAAGAGTCGGATGAAGGGTAGGCTTCATCCGGCTCTTGTTCTTTTATGCTTTTGGGCCGGACGGACTCGGACTGCGTTTTGCAGCAGAGTGGTCCGGCTTTTTGCTGGGAACAGTTTTATAAAAACCGATGTGCCCGGTACACGTCTCGCGACCAGCGAGAGGCCGGCATAAAGCGCAGCGTGCATGAAGGGCGCTGCTGCATTGGGACTGCAGAAAAAGAATAGAGGAACAGCCCCTCCCGTACAACGGAAGGGGCTGTTTTTGTGCAATAAAGAGAAGACTCAGTGCCGGCCCAGCTGCCAGAAGGCGACGGCACTGGCGGCGGCTACATTCAGTGAATCCACTCCATGGGACATGGGGATCTTTACGGTATAGTCGCAGCTGGCAATGGTGTCTGCTGCAAGGCCGTCGCCCTCCGTTCCCAGCAGGATAGCAAGTTTGGGCTCTGCGGTCAAGGCGGGATCGTCAATGGATACCGAGCGGTCGCTCAGCGCCAGAGCAGCTGTACGGAAACCCAGCTCCCGCAGCTGTTCCATGCCCGGGCCGGGCCAGTCAGCGGCGGTGTGGCCGATCTGCGTCCACGGTACTTGGAACACAGTTCCCATGCTGACCCGCACCGCCCGGCGGCACAAGGGGTCGCAGCAAGTGGGGGTGGTCAGCACGGCGTCTATGCCCAATGCTGCAGCACTGCGGAAGATGGCTCCAATGTTGGTGGAGTCCACCACGCCCTCCAATACAGCGATGCGTGTGGCGTTTTTGCACAGCTGGGCGGGGTCCGGCAGCACCGGGCGGGGGAAAGCGCACAGCACACCACGGGTCAGGGTGTAGCCGGTCAAAGATTCCAGGACCTCCCGAGGGGCAGTGTATACCGGGGCCTGACCACACCGTTCCAGGATCTGCCGGGCCGGACCGGTGATCTGCCGCTCCTCCATCAAAAGAGACAGGGGACGCAGTCCGGTGTCCAGCGCCCGGGAGATGACCTTGGGGCTTTCCGCAATAAAGACCCCCTTTTCCGGCTCCAGCCGGTTGCGCAGCTGCGCCTGGGTCAGGCGGGCGTAGATGTCCAGCTCTGGCGCGGCCAGGTCGGTGATCTGGATAATGTTGGGCATAAGGTGGGAACTCCTCCTCTGTATCGAGATAACACCATTGTAACACAACCCTGACCGGGAAACAAGAAATGGGCGCTGCCCTGCGGCAACGCCCATTGAAATCTTATTTGCTGCGGATGTACTCGTCAATGGCCTTGGCAGCAGCCTTGCCTGCGCCCATGGCCTTGATGACGGTAGCGGCGCCGGTCACAGCGTCGCCGCCGGCATACACACCCTCGCGGCTGGTCTTGCCGTCGTCGCCAGCGGTGACGATGCAGCCGTGGCGGTTGGTCTCCAGACCCGGGGTGGTGGAGCGGATCAGCGGGTTGGGGCTGGTGCCCAGGCTCATGATCACGGTGTCCACATCCAGCGTGAACTCGCTGCCCTTCTTCTCGATGGGACGGCGGCGGCCAGACTCATCCGGCTCGCCCAGCTCCATCTCGATGCAGGTGATGGACTTTACAAACCCGTCATCGCCGCCCTGGATGGAGACCGGGTTGCACAGGGTCTTAAAGACGATGCCCTCTTCCTCGGCGTGCTCAACTTCTTCCAGACGGGCAGGCAGCTCGGCCATGCCGCGGCGGTAAACGATGTAAACGGTCTCTGCACCCAGACGCAGGGCGCTGCGGGCAGCGTCCATAGCCACGTTGCCGCCGCCCACAACAGCGACCTTGCTGCCGGTGCGGATGGGGGTGTGGCTGGTGGGCAGATAAGCCTTCATCAGGTTGGAACGGGTCAGAAACTCGTTGGCAGAGTACACACCGTTCAGGCTCTCGCCGGGGATGCCCATAAAGCGGGGCAGGCCAGCGCCGGAGCCTACGAACACGGCCTCGTAGCCGTACTCGCCCATCAGCTCGTCAATGGTCAGCACCTTGCCGATGACCATATTGCACTCAAAGTCCACGCCCATCTTCTTCAGGCCGTCGATTTCCTGCTGGACGATGGCCTTGGGCAGACGGAACTCCGGGATGCCGTACATCAGCACGCCGCCAGCCACATGCAGTGCCTCGTACACGGTGACCTTGTAGCCCAGCTTGGCCAGGTCGCCGGCGGCGGTCAGGCCGGCAGGGCCAGCGCCGATGATGGCCACTTTATGACCATTGGGGGCGGGGACGATGGGGGCAGTGTGGACATTCTCCCGGTGCCAGTCTGCCACAAAACGCTCCAGACGGCCAATGGCCACCGGCTCGTTCTTGATGCCGCGGGTGCACTTGCCCTCACACTGGGTCTCCTGGGGGCAGACACGGCCGCAGACGGCGGGCAGTGCGGAGTCCTGTGCGATGACCTGGTAAGCGGCTTCAAAGTCGCCCTCAGCCACCTGCGCGATAAAATCAGGGATGTTGATGCCTACCGGGCAGCCGTCCTGGCAGGGCTTGTTTTTGCAGTGGATGCAGCGCTTAGCCTCGTTGATGGCCATCTCTGCGGTGTAGCCCAGAGCCACCTCGTCAAAGTTTTTGTTACGGACATTGGGGTCCTGGGTGGGCATCGGGCACTTTTTGGGGTCCATATTGAAAGCCATCTTACTTTACCTCCTGGTTGAACAGATTGCAGGATTCCTCCCGGGCGTGGGCCTCAAAGGGGCGGTACATGCCGCTGCGGGCCATTGCCTCGTCAAAATCCACCAGGTCGCCGTCAAAGTCGGGGCCGTCCACGCAGGCAAACTTGGTCTGCCCGCCCACGGTCAGGCGGCAGCCGCCGCACATGCCGGTGCCATCGATCATGATGGGGTTCATGGAGACGACGCTCTTCAGACCGTGCTTCTGGCAGGTCTTTACCACAAATTTCATCATGATCAGCGGTCCGATGGTGATCACTTCATCGTACTGGTTGCCGGCGGCCACCAGATCCTCCAGGGCGGCGGTCACAACACCCTTGGTGCCGTAGCTGCCGTCGTCGGTCATCACCCGCAGTTCCTCGCTGCAGGCACGGAACTCGTCCTCCAGGATCAGAAGATCCTTGTTGCGGAAGCCGATCACGCTGTGGACTACACAGCCCTGTTCATGCAGAGCACGGGCCACCGGCAGCGCAATGGCGCAGCCTACGCCGCCGCCTACTACGCAGACCTTTTTCAGGCCCTCGGTCTCGGTGGCGCGGCCCAGGGGACCAACAAAGTCATGGACGCGGTCGCCGGCATTCAGCCGGTTCAGCTCCATGGTGGTGCCGCCCACGATCTGGAAAATGATATCCACAGTGCCCTTTTCCCGGTCGTAACCGGCCACAGTCAGGGGGATGCGCTCGCTGTCTTCAAACGGGCGCACGATGATGAACTGGCCCGGCAGTGCCTTTTTGGCAATCAACGGCGCCTGGATCGACATCTTGACCACGGTGGGGTTCAGCGCGACCTTTTCGATGATTTGATACATTGCGGTTGCTCCTTTTACTTGTGTATTCCCAAACTCTCCCTGCACAAAACACAGTGTGCAGACACACGCCGCTTGCGGGTGCGCAACAGTTTATCACTTATTATTATATCGGCTTTCCAGTTGGATTGCAATATTTTCAAACCTGTGGTGTGGAAAAAAACCGACATTGCAGACAACCCGACAAAAATTTTAAATTTGTAGTTGACAACAGGCAAAGCTTGCGGTATAATAATCGACGTCGCCGGGTGATGCCCGGCACGCCACAATGGATATGCGGCCGTAGCTCATCTGGTAGAGCGCCACCTTGCCAAGGTGGAGGTAGCGAGTTCGAGCCTCGTCGGCCGCTCCATTATGTGGAAGTTTAGCTCAGCTGGGAGAGCATCTGCCTTACAAGCAGAGGGTCAGCGGTTCGAGCCCGTTAACTTCCACCATTGTGGCCCGGTAGCTCAGTTGGTTAGAGCACCAGCCTGTCACGCTGGGGGTCGTCGG
>Red_p1__coassemble_606_pt1 | contig 17298 bp, 17 predicted proteins | sample Red_p1__metabat2_low_PE_013 | metagenome-assembled genome bin Red_p1 | reverse complement strand
TTTTTGAAGAAAAGGGTCGAAATGCCGGATAAAATGATTTTGGGAAATACGGAATTTGTATTTGATCGCAAACTCGGTTTTCATGTTGGAGAATGGATCGTATGGGATAGAAAGACTAAAGTTCTCCTTGAGTTTCAGAGCACAGAGGGAAATATAGGCGATATCGTTTTGGAAAAGGTAAATTGGGTCAATGACCATAAAGATACCATTATCCGAGCGTTTTTGGAGGAAAACGATGACTGCATAGACATCGTGAACGAAATGATCGAAGATGGAGCCCTTGAAGCAGATGGGAAAATTTCAGAAGATGAGTTTGTAAAAGCACTATTCGTAAACAATGTAACGGTATTTGTAAATGGAAATGAAACTGGCTTTTACATCGATTTGGATGCAGAACCTGACTATTTCATGGGACATTTAGTTTGTATCGAGGTCGATTGCAAATATAAAATTGAAGTCGGCGGATTCAACGGATAACACTTCAAACACAAAAGGCAAATTCTGCGGAAGGGGCAACGCCCGCAACGGCATCAGAAAGGAGACAAGTACCTATGTCAACCTGGAGCGGAATCCGGAACAAATTGGAGAATGACTATCTGTGCCCGGCACTCCGGGGTCACATCCAGTATTTTGCCACCAGTTACAGCAAAAGCGCCGACCACGAGGGCCGGGCAGCCATTCGCATGGACGGTGTGGAAGTGCTGCGGAGCAACTACTACACCTATTTTGAGAATGTGTGGACAAAATTTCATCACCTGCGGTCCACAACGCTGAAAGATTGCGACTCCGCAAAAGAGGCCATCAACCAGGCTCATGCCTTTGCGCTGGAGCAGGGCACCTTTGACCAAAAGGTGTTCTATGAGGCGTTTGGTATCTTTGACAACCAGAGCATTGAGAAAAGCCTTGTCAGCGAGAATCCTCTTGTCCGCATCTTTGCCCTCCTGGACCGCAGGCTGGGAAAGCGCCGCCTGCTGGCTTTGGAGAAATCCATGGAGCAGGAGCTGGACTGGGTGCGGGCCTTCTATGTGATCCGGATGCAGGCAGAAGGGCTGATGGAAAAAGAATAACATACAGGAGGAACCACCATGTCACAGATCGCATCCTTTTATCTTCTCAAAGACGGCCAGCGGCAGGAACTGTCGGGCGGCGACTGCTCCGGCGCAGTCTATATGGCCATCTGGGACTGGTGTGAGTACGAGCTGGATCTGGACGTCCGTTTTCCTGCTCCCCAGACGGAGGACACCCTGGACAGCGCTTTGCTGGAGGAAGAGCTGGCGTCTAAACTGCTGGCAGCTCTGCGGGAGCAGGACCTCTTGGAGCTGGCCGCTGAAATTGCCCCAGACTGGGACCTGCCCGCCGAGGCGGTGCAAAGCGGACTTGAAACGCTGCGCTCCCATCTGGAGCTGGTGCGGGGCGACACTGCCCTGCTGTATGAAATGATATAGACAAAAAAGGAGAAAAACTTATGGGACTTGACATCTACGCCGGAACACTGACCCGGTACTATTCTCACAACTGGAAAACTGTTGTTCAGCAGTGGGCAGAGGAAAACGGATATACCTTCAACCGGATTACGCCGGATGGAGAACCTGCTGACAACGAGGAGGAGCTGTCCCCGGCCGAGGTTCAGGCGGCAGTGGAGGACTGGCGAGATCAGATCTTGAGCGCCATTTCTCAGCCGGGCCAGTCCCCCTATGCCCCCTGGCCGGAGGATAATGAGAAGCCCTATTACACCGACAAGCCGGATTGGGATGCCTTTGGCGCTATGCTGCTGGTAGCCGCCTGTCATACATACGAGGAACCGGTGCCTCTCACCGTGGAGAAGGACTGGAACTTCGGGGAACATCCTCTGGTCGCCCGTCTTGCATCGGACGAGGAGCGGGTGTGGTCCCTGTTTCGGGGCGTGACTTGGTGGCTTCCCCTCACCGACAGCTTTCTGTTCCAGGGCCCTCTGCCCACCGATGACACCGCCGTTATCGCCACCTTGGGCGGACTGCGGAAGGAGCTGGAGAAGCTGAACCAGCTGGCATGGCAGGCCGATGAGGACACCATCCTTGGCTGGGCCGATACGGAGGGATACCCGGTAGACGGAACCATAGACTCAGATGGACAGTACAGCAAGGCAGAAATCCCAGAACACACCCAGTATGACACCCAATCCCTGGCCAAATTCGCCTTCTCCATGTTCTGGCGGGCCATGCGGTTTGCCGAGGAACAGCAGGTGCCCATCTTGCTTGACTACTAAGGAGGACTTTTATGGGATACGATGTAAGTTTTCACCCAATCTCGCCAGACGAAATACAGGAATGGTATTTCACTCCCCTAACCTGGATACAGCAGGGACAGGAGGAAAAGGTGCTGGCACTCGCCGCACAGTACGGAATAGAGGATTTCTATGCAGAAAAATATCTGGATACCCTGCGGGTTGGGGCTGAAACAGAATCCAACGAGCTGTTTGACAAAAGCCATGGTTTCTATATTGCAGTGATCCAAGGTTTTTTCCGGGATTACTATTACACCCGAGGCAGTGCTTTTTCTTTCCTGGCGGAGGAGAAGCCGGACTATGCCCGATACTTTACACCCTGGGCACAGGTGGTGCCAACCGCCTTCCCAAATCCAGCAGAAAACCGGATCGTCGAGAACTACTGCTCCGGTGTATATCTGTCTCCGGATCAAGTTATGCAGCTTCTCAAAGACATGGAGCAGGACCCCAAAGTGTGTGAAGATCTGGAGAGGATCTGGAGCAACGGACAGATTGCTGTGCTGAAAAAAGCACTTTCTGCCGCTGCAGAACTGGGGGTTGGTCTGTTGGAAGCCACCGAGGTGGTAGAACCCAATCCCATCTACCCCAACGAGAGTTCCAGCTATTCCAACTTGTATCACTGCGATCGGAATGGGGTGTATCTTTACATGGACCTGACCATGCAGCAACTTGCGCAGGCTATGGAAAAAGAGAAAGATAATAACTAAACCAAAAAATGACAAGAGGGTCGAGAGCAAAATGAACGGTGTCGTCCTTTTGGTGGGGGCTGCATTGGCTGCAGTCTTGATCGTGCTGCTCGTAACAAAGCAGTGGTTCGGGTTGGCTCTCTTTCTCCTAGCGCTGTACCTGATATTCCGATAGAGGGAATCAAAAAACGCTCAGGAGGCGAGCAGAATGGAACAAAAACGCCCGGCGGACATCTTTGCGGAAAGCCCCAAGCAACTCGCCAATCGGAAGCTGTTCCCGGAGAAGAAGGAGGAAACCAAATGAGCAATCAACTTTTCCAGCAAAACCTGGATGACAAAAAAGGCCCCCAGCCCGGAGGCCCCTATCTCATTCAGATGCTATTCAAAGAGCCGGTGGACATGCCGGACAAAGAGAAAATGACTGCCGTAATGGGGAAACACATCGGATCAGCAGAGTGCTTCTGTTATGATAAGAAAATGGCTGGCTTTGCCGCTCTGGATCATATAGCGGAATTTCAGGACGGCAAGTGCCCGGTACAGCTGATGGTGATGAAATGCGACAAGTTCAAGGGCAAAGGCTTTGATGCCTTTTTGCTGAGCCAGATGTGGGACTGCCAGGAAGACCGAGAGCGGATTTTCCGGGAGTGCCGGTATCAGGTGGTGGCCACCGATATGTTGGCTGCGGCGCTTCCGGCGCTGGAGCGGGCCAACCTGGACGCCGACTTCTTGGAGGCTCTGGCGGAGCTGTACCCCTCATGCGAAGCATTCTATTTCCAGAACTGCGGCAAGCTGTTTCTGGCAGAGGATGTGCGCTCCCATCAGATCGAGGGCCCGGATCGGTTCATCCGCTTTGGCGTCAATGTCCGATTCTTCAACATTGAGGGTACGGAGGATATGCTCATCGACACGGTGGGCATGAGCACCCTGTTCCTGCCCGATCTCCAGTACCACTTCCACGGCATGGACCCCAACTGGGTGGTAAACCACGCCTACAATGTGGCGTCCTATATTCTGGAGCATGATAACCCCATTCAGGATGGGGAGACCATAGATGGCGTTGCGGATGGCCAGATGTGCCGGGAGATCCAATGGAAGTGCCAGTATGAGGATGCCCTGATCCAGCCGCCCAGAGGGGTGCTGGACATTAACATGGGGAACTACGCCGCCGGGAGCCGCTGAAAAAGCTGCACAAGAATCCCTGCCAGCAGACTGCTGTTTCGGTCGTCCCCCCGTTCTATTGAAACACGAAGGGCGGGGCCTGTTATAAGGCTCCGCCCTGCATATTTACAGTATTCAGTGTTATAAACAACCCTGGTTCGCATCTGCGCAGAGATCCTTCCACCGCTCCGCCGGGATGACCGGTTCCACCACAAAAGCCTCCGGGTTGGGTGCAAGGACATGACGGGTCACCCGGAAAAGCCCCTCAGCGTCGCACAATATGCACTTTGCATCGCCCAATTTTGTGTTTTGTGCTGCACCGCAGTCCAGGTATGCCTGCTCCAGTTTGACAAAATCCTCTGAGATATGGGGCTGGTCTGCATTATAATGGCGGCGCATATAGGCCGTATGTTTCTCCCCTGCCTCATCCACCACCGTCAGCTTGAGAGGCTTATCTGTCAGCCGGTGCGGAACATTCAGCACCTCCTCTACGCTGTGAATAAAGGTGTTGCGCGCATGCGTGACCCCCAGCAGCAGGATCTTGCCGTGAACTGTCCGCAGCCGATCGTAACAGCCGCCCGGGGCACAGGGCGTGCTGGTTTCCAGCTCACCCGCCAGGTATGCCGCTGCGTTCTTACCATAAGCAGCCATACTGTGGGTCGGGTGGAGAGAACGAATCACACCCGGCCGCTGCCGGAACAGCTCCGGAAGGATGCCCACACAGCAGGGGCTGTTCCGAACATCGAACACGGTATTTCCGCCATCCATAAAGCGCCAGGTATGGGTCGGCAGCAGAAGCAACCCCTGTGCAAAATACTCCATCAGGGCATCCAGGACGGTATCTGCGCCCCCCTCCACCTCTCCGATGGACTTCATAGACGAATGGATCAGGATGGTCTCGGCACCGGTCAGCCCCATCGCCGCCAGGTCCTGTTTAAGGCTCTGTTTTGTATACGCCATATTGTTTCTCCTTTTATTCCGCCCGCTCCCCAGCTCAAATGAGAACAGCCGTTCCCTCGGGTCGCAGCAGTTTTTAACTGTTCCCATCCTATCATAGTCTCCTCTTTGACGCAAGCGCAGAACGGATAGCAAGTCGATCTCCATGCTCGGAATGGCCGGTTTTGACTGTGTTTTCGCCTTACAGCACTCTTACAGTCGTGACCGTTGTGACACGATTTTTCGGATAAGATCTTGGACACAGCACCATCCAAGCCCCCTTCTCTTATCGAGAAAAGGGCTGACTTTTCTGGTATATCCAACGATAAAACAAACGGCCCTGGCGCAGATGTCCCAACAAGAACACTGCGCCAGGGCTGTTTGTATGAAGAAGAAAAATATCTTTCAGCTGTCAGAGAAGAACCGGACATCTACGGCAAAGTATGCCCCACTGCTGGAGAGACTCTGCCAAAGAGAGGGAGCAGACGCCTTATCCTGCTCCGCCAGCAAAAAGCAAGTTCAGACCCGGACACCGTATGCTCGCAGGTTTTGGTGCAGCTGCTCCGGGTCCTGACGGAAGAGAATACCTGCCATTCCTTCCTGCTGTGCTGCTTCCACATTGATGGGCGTATCATCAATGAATACACATTCCTCTGCACACAGCGCAAACCTCTGCAAAAAGGTTTGATAGATTCGAGGATCTGGCTTCAAAAGCCCCACCTGTGCAGAAATCAATGCTCCATCCATCAGGCGGCTGGCCTCTGTGCGAGCCCAATACAGGGGCTGGCGCGCAGCGGCATTGGACAACAGATAAAGCTGGTAGCCCTGCTGTTTGAGCTGCCGCACCAGTTCCAGCATACCACGAACTGGAATAAGCGGCTCATCCCAAGCCTCGATCAGATCCTGCGCCACTGCATGCAGCGGCTCCGGCAGGCGGGGCAGGATGCGCTGCTCTGCTCCGGCTTCGTCCAGTGTGCCCCGGTCCAGCATGACCCATTCCACTGAGCGGAACACCTGCTCCAGCAGCATCTTCCGCTGCTCTTCCGTAAGGACATAGCGGGAAAGGAACAGCTCCGGGTCAAAGCGGATCAGCACGTTGCCCATATCCAACACAATATTTTTGATCATGGCAGTGCCCTCCGGCCATCAAAGGATCTCCAAATATTTCACGCCTTCCATCCGCCTTACAATATTCAGGATCTGTTCCTGATTTCGGATGGTCTGACTGCGGATCGTAACGATAAATGCAAACAGCACCGAATCGTAGTGCGCATTTTCTTCCTTTTGGATATCGCTCAGTTCCAGATCCAGTTCCCGAGCGTTGCGCAAAAACTCCCCAAAGGGAACACTGGAATCCAACTCAATGTACAGATCCACCGAATTTGTACGGTTGCGCATATAAAAATCCCAGTGGTGCAGCAGTGTCAGCACAGAAAAAACCGCCAAACAAGCCACAATGGCTACTTCGTATAATCCAATGCCAATGGACAGCCCGATGCAGGCTGATGCCCATAATCCAGCCGCAGTAGTCAGCCCCTTGATCTGGTTATGAGCGGTTACAATGATCGTTCCTGCTCCTAAAAAACCAATGCCGCTGACCACTTGGGCACCCAAACGGACAGGGTCCCCCACATGATAGACCTGATAAGCGTACTGGTTGATCAGCATTACGACACAAGAGCCAATGCTCACCAGCATATAGGTGCGCATACCGGCAGGGCGATTCATTCGCCCTCGTTCTGAGCCGATCACTCCGCCCAATATCAACGCCATCAAAATACGCATCACAATGGCGGTCATGGTCAGTTCTCTTGCGTGGAGCACAGAGTCTCCCTCCTGTTCTTATTGATTCTTAGGGGAAAATCCAGCGTAGTCGCTTTTTGTGAACAAACCGGCTGCCCGTGCAGCATTCACATAGGCGTAGCGAAGCTCGCCCTCGTCCAGCACGACCGTCTCGCCGCCGCCAGCCGAATCAATGTGGAGCGGGTAGCCGATATGCTGCGCATACAGAGTCGTGGTGGTCACCGCCCGCGGAAGGTGCAGCAGCGTGCCAACGACCAATACGCTATCGGCTTCCATTTCCTGCAAGAGCTTCAGGGTGCCGATCGCATTGCCGCAGGTATCCCTTGCATCCTCGTCCAGAAGGATACGCTCTGCCTCGATCCCCTGTTCCAGCAGCCACTGCTGCATAACAGAAGCCTCTGTAAAGGGGGTGCGCACATCGCCGCCGCTGAGGATGAGCTTTGCGTCCGGATACTTATGGGCCATTTCCAATGCCCGCTCCAGGCGGCTGAGCATCCCGGCAGAGGGGGTGCCATTCTTTTTGGGAGTTTGGCCATAAACAGCGATGGCATCGGGGATGACCTCCGTACGGGGCTGGCTGGTGTATTCGGTATGCAGCAGGGTGTCCGCCTGGTCCAGCATCTCGGTCACTGTCTGGGCCGCTTCCGGAGACAGCTGCATCAAAGCATCCAACCGTTCTGCTTCCCCTTCTGTATCGCCCAGCAAATGCATGACGATGCTGCTGACCCCCAGAGCGTGAAGGTCTGTGATATCTTGCCGCAGGATCTGGTCCAGCTGCGAGAGTGCAGCCTCGTAATTCTGGTTGATCAGATAAACTTCAGCCTGCAGGCGGTATGCGTCCAGATGCTCCGGGTGTTCGGTCACCACTGTATCCAGATGGCTGTACACCTTATTCCACTCCCACCGGCGAAAGGCGATCACGGACTCCTTCAGCAATGGATCTGCAAGATATTCCTCTGCATACTGTGGGACCAGAGCCTCAATGGGTTCTCCCCTGCCCTGCTGGTTGGGGATCGGCATAGGACGTTCTTCCGTCAATGTTACCGAGACGGCAGGCTGCTGCGGCTTCTTGGCCGCCGGTGTGCAGCCTACTGCCACCAGTGCCGCCATCCATACAGCGCAAAGCCGCAGAACAAGCGGATGTTTTGATTTTTTCATGGATTGTCTCCTTTATAATGTCCTAGAGAGGGGCAGCGGTTCTTCCAGGGAGCTATAGTCTCCTTGCAGCAGCTGAGCAAAAAATCCCCGTATCCCTTGGGCCAGCATATCCCCCTTCGCAGCAGCTTCGTTGACAAGGTCTTTCTCCACCCAGTAGCATCCGGAGCCAAGGTCCTGTGCAAGGCTGTCCATGGGGAACCCCTTGATCCGCAGGGGGTGGGGCTGCGCATTGATCCAGAACCACCCCGTGGACACCGAAGGTCCAAAGGCACTTTTCAGGATCTTTCCCCCCTGGGCCACACACAGCCCATTCAAAAAGCGGGCTTGGATGCGTCCGCCGTGCTGGCAGGCCAAAGCGCTGTAATGGGCAATAAACTCCTCATCGGTCAGAATCCTATCTTCTACTCGGCGGACATATGGCCCCGGCTGTTGCTCTAGGGGAATGCCTTGGAGATACAGTCCTGAATCCAGTGCAAAACTGCACATTCCTGTTGCCAGAGAGTAGGCCGCTGCCTTGATACACGCATTTTCCAGCGGAGTGTTCCCGGTCTCCGCTATATCCGGGAGTTCTATGCCCAGCTGCGCTGGCGTAAGAAGCCGCACCGGCATCCCATCCAGAATGGCTTGCAGGTTTCGCAGTTTGCTGGGATTTCCGGTCCCATAAAACACATCCATATCCGCTGAAACTCCTTATAAAAAAGGGCAGAGACCCTCTGCGGTCTCTGCCCTTTTGCTTACAGACCAAACTTCTGGTTTCGATAGGCAGAAAGCTGGGCAGGCCAGTCGGTTTGGATCACATTGCAGCCCCGGTCCATCAGCACGCCCCAGGCGGAATCCGGCCCCAAGCGCAGGGCCATATCGTCATCGTAGGTGCCGCTGAGAATGTGATGATCGCTCAGGGTGATGCTGTTGATCCAGACATACAGCCCCTGCTCACGCAGCCAGCGGAGATTTTCCTCTGCAAACATCTCCGAGTCTGCGCTCTTGGCAATGACCTCTACGCCCACCACATTGATGTTATCATAGGCCAACACCTGGCGTACTTCCTCCATGCTGTAAGCAATGGGCATATACATGTACTTCACCGGACAGGTTTGGAAAAAGTCCAGATACTCCTTTTTTACCGGCGTCTTAATGATAGCTTGCTGCACAGCGTGGGGGTACCGGCGCAGAACTGCATCGGTCTCGGGCAGGATGCTCCAAGCCCGATCCACATTGAAAAGTTCCCCGTGGGTAAAATGTGCCAGGATCTCCTCAAAACGCTCTACATGTTTGCCGCTGTCCTCGCCAATACTGTTCTGAAACACCAGCTTATCGATCTGCTCGGAGGACATGGTCTTGATGTTCGCCTCCTGTTTCAGCAGGCGCTGCTCGTAGGTGTCGTGGAATGCAAACAGTACCCCGTCCGTAGACTTTGACAGATCGCACTCAAACATATCTGCGCCCATTTGCAGTGCCAGCTCAAAGGACGGAATGGTATTCTCAATGACATTGCCGCCCCAGGCACCCCGGTGCACAGCAATCAGCACCTTATTTTGCTCCAGGCGGGCATTGAGCAGCTGATTGATCTGCTCAAACTGTTTTTTGCCAACCATATGTTTCTTACCTCATTTTCTAATCGTTAGGCGAAGGATCACTTCTCCCGCTTGTCCACCTTGTTGCTGCGGCCATAGACCAAGTACATCACGATGGAGGAAATCACCATCATCAACACTGCATATACAAAGGTCAGCGCTGCATTGTCTGCATTGGTCTCAGAGTTTGTCAGCGACTTGATATACACGCCCAGGGGCTGATTCAGCGGGTGATACATAAACACCGACATATCATAGTCGCCCAGCAAACCGTTGAAGTTCAGTGCAAAAATGGCCAGCACCGTAGGCAGGATGATGGGCAGCTGTACCCGCAGGAAGGTATACAGCGGCTTTGCGCCCAGATTTCGGGAGGCATCCTCCAAAGAATCATCCAGTGCAAAAAATGCCGCCTTGGTCATACGCAGGGTAAAGGGGATCTTGATGATCATATAGCCGATCAGCATAATGACCGAGGTTCCCGTCAGCACCCGATTCAGCATCCAGAAACGCGGGGTGTTGTAGGTGGTGATGAGACCCAGCGCCATCAAGGTGGTGGGAAGCAGCCAGGGGATCAGCAGGCCGTATTCCAGCGCACTGCCCAGACGGTCCTTCCGCTTTTGGATGATGCGGCAGGCCACCAGCACGATCACCGCTACCAGCAGCGCAGCAATGGCCGAGTAGCAGATACTGACCACAAAGGGCTTATAGGAGGTGGCTTTCTGGAAGATGGAGATATAGTTGTCCAGGGTAAAGCTGGAGAGGGTGAGCTTTTTGCTGGCGATGGTGGCTGCGTCGGTAAAGGAGAACAGCACCACCAGTACCACCGGGATCACATAGATCAAAAACAGCACATAGGCATAGATGTGGACCAGCACATTCAGGATGGGGTTGCGGATCTTCTGCTTAATGATGGTGGTTTTGACCTTGGAGATGGACATATAATGGCCCCGCTTCTCGATCTGGATCATCACAGTCAGCAGCAGGATGGTAGCCACGCCCAAGAACAATGCCAGCAGCGCCGCCAGCGGGCGGGAGCTTACATTGCCGGAAAAGGTCAGGATCATGGGGGTGATGGTCTGGAATTCCTGGCCGCCCACCAGCAGCGGAGCCGAGGTGGCGGACAAACCAGTAATGAAGGTCAGGATGGTGACCGCCAGCAGCGAAGGGGTAAGCACCGGCAGCACCACCTTGGTGAGGATACGGAACTGGGATGCGCCCATATTCTGGGCTGCCTCTACGGTCTGGAAGTCCACCGCGCGCATCGCATTGCGCAGGAAGATCATGTGGTTTGAGGTACATGCAAAGGTCATGACAAACAGCACTGCCCAAAAGCCCTCAAACCAGTCGATAGGGAAACCAGGATGATGCCGCCATAGATCAAGGTGGTCATGTAGCCAAGCCGCAGGATCTTAGCTCCCTTGATATCAAAGTACTCTGTGATCAGCACCAGGCTGATACCCACAAAGCCCACCGTGATGGATAGCGCCGGAGCCAGGATCAGGCTGTTGCGCAGGCTCTTCATTGCCTTTGCGGAGTGGATCAGCTTATCAAAGGAGACCGTGGTAAACTGACCATCCTGGAAAAACACGCTGACGATCGTGTTCAGGTTGGGAAAGATCAGGAAAGCGAAGATGAACCAGGCAAAAAATGCAAAGATCACAATATTCCAAATCTTTTCTGGGGTAAAGGATATCTTTTTTGCTTTCATGGCGAATCCCCCCTTTTTAGTACTGCATGATATCTGCGGGGTTAAAGCTCAGGGTAACGGTCTCGCCCTTTTTGTACAGCGGTTTGCCGCTGTTTTTCTCGATCACTTTCACGGTCTGACCAAAGGCACGTACCAGATATTTAATGTACAGACCGTAGAATTCAAAATCCTCTACCACTGCATCTGTTTTTAAGGTATCGGCGGCCATATGCTCGTTGACGTGCATCCGCTCCAGTCGGATATAGCAGTGCTTTTTGCAGTCCACACTGCCGGAGCGGTCAGCGCCAGTCCCCACCAAGAACGGCTCCTCCAGGCGGTTGATATCACCGATAAAGTTGCAGACGAACTCCGTAGCCGAGTGGCTGTAGATCTCGTCCGGGCGGCCGATCTGCTCGATAACACCCTTGTTAAAGACGGCAATACGATCCGAGAGGGTCAGCGCCTCTTCCTGGTCATGGGTGACATATACCGTGGTAATGCCAAAACGCTTTTGCAGGTCCTTCAGTTCGTTTCTCAGCTGGACCCGAAGTTTTGCGTCCAGGTTGGACAGCGGCTCGTCCAGGCAGATGATCTCGGGATTGGTCACCAGCGCGCGGGCAATGGCCACACGCTGCTGCTGGCCGCCGGACAGCTCCGACACCTTCTTTTTCAGCTGCTCCTCGTTCAGGTCCACCTTCTCTGCCATGGCATACACTTTTTCCCGGATGAGGGCTTTGTCCATTTTTTTGACCTGCAGGCCAAAAGCAATGTTCTCAAACACTGTCATAGTGGGGAACAATGCGTAGCTCTGGAACACCATGCCAATGTTGCGCTTCTCGATCGGGGTATGGGTGATATCCTTGCCCCGAACACTGACTTTGCCGGCGCTGGGGTCAATAAAGCCGGTGATCGTGCGCAGAGTAGTCGTTTTGCCGCAGCCAGAGGGTCCCAGAAAGGTAAAGAATTCGCCTTCCTGAATATCGATGTTGATATCCTTCAGAGCCTTAAAAGAACCAAAGGTCACTTCAATGTGCTCGAGATTGATCATGATTTTCACCTCACCGCAAAGCGGTTTTGAAAAAGCAGCGGGCCTGCAGCCCTGTTTGGCAGCAGGCCCGCTTTCTTATACAGATACGATCGGGAAAGCCGGGATGTTACGGCATATACTCCAGGGTGATCTTCTCACACCAGGCATCGATGTTGGCGGACACCAGTGCCCAGTCGATCTGCTGTGCGGGGATCTTTGCGATCTCCTGGTTAAACTCGTTCGCCATCTCCACCGCATTGGTGTTGGCCGGCAGAGTGGAGAACTGCTGTGCCCACTCGCCCTGGATGTCGGCGCTGCCAAACCAGTTGACAAAGCGCTGAGCCTCCTCCAGCTTCTTGGTGCCGTTGACGATAGCCACGCTCTCGGTGGCATAGGGCACGCCCACCTCGGGCACGACATAGCCGGTCTTGGTGCCGTACTGCTCATCACGAGCCTGGATGCCGGAAGACCACATCTGGCCGCAGATCACCGGGCTCAGGTCGCTGGAGATCTGACCATACAGGTCCACGCCGCTCTCATTGGGCACGCCATGCTTGTAGTACTCGGCGATGTTGTTCCAGCCCTCTTCCGAGATGCCCAGGTCTCCGTTGGGGTCCGTAAAGCGGGTCAGGATGCCGGCCAGCACATTGCGCACGGTGCCGCCGCCCAGACCGGTAAGGAACTCGTACTTGCCGTCGAACTCGGGCTTTGTCCACAGATCCAGCCAATCCTTGGGAGCTTCCTCCGGAGAGGTCTGGTTCTGATCGTATACCAGCAGGATCGCCTGCTTGACGATGGCGTGGTAATATCCATCCGGGTCATTCAGACCCTCGGGGATCTCATCCGCCCAATCCGGCACAAAGGGCACCAGGATATCCTGGGCTTTCAGGTTCTCCCAGATGATCGTATTCAGGCCATAGACCACGTCTGCAATGGGGGAAGCTGCCTCAGCGATCAGACGGTTCTGGGTGTCACCTGCACCAGCATCCACAAACTGAATGGAAAAACCGTCCTTGGCAGCCCGCTCGGTCAGCCACTCGCCGCGGCCATCCGAACCGGAGTTGGTGTAGATGGTCAGGGTCTCACCCGTTCCCTTATTGCCTACCTCGGCGGTGGAGGCAGCCGTGCTGCTGGAAGCAGCGGGAGCCTGGGAAGAGCTGGCCGAGCCGCCGCAGGCGGTCAGGGCAGCAGCTGCACTGGTAATAGCGGCAGCCAGCAGGAAGCTACGACGCGAGATCTTTTTCATGTTCTTCTCCTTTGTTTTGTGTTGAGTCCGGTCTTCCTTGTTTATGCAGCCGGGGCGAAGTCCCCGCTGTTTCGTTGGTTTAAGCATAGCAGAGAAATTGGAACGAGTCAATCACCTTGCGCCATTTCGACTTCGTTTTCTCCGGTATGTCCAAATACAGTGGATTGCTTTTGTGCAAAATACCGGAGTGAATTCAAATTTTTTCGGAATAAAGTGGTTTTTCTTCGCTTTGATAAAGTGACTCGTTCCAACAAGCCTGCCCCAAAAACACAATCCAAACTTGTAATTTGGTGCATTTTACGTTATCATCATACTAGAACATAGTCTGCCGGGCAGAAAAAGATTCTGTTTGACCCGGCAGTCAATCAATCCTGCGGATGGAGGAGCATTATGCCCACGATCAATGACATTGCACGGGAAGCTGGCGTTTCCCATGGTACGGTGTCCAACGTACTGAATAAGACCGGCAAAGTAAGCATTGAAAAGATCCGCCTGGTGGAGAATGCCATCCAGAAACTGGGATATGTGCCCAATACCCAAGCCAAGCGGCTGCGGCAGGGCGCACTAAATACCATTGCTGTGATCTTGCCCTCGCTGAAAGAAGAAAAGTATCAGGATCTTTTTACTGCCATCCAGCTCAATCTTTCGGCTGGGCAGCGAGATCTGCTTGTTTACCAGACCGAAGATGTACCAGCCGAGGAAGAATCGATCCTGGAGAATCTCCGCGTATCCGGGCTGGCAATGCTCGTGGTCGTATCCTGCCTGAGCCGCAGCTGCCTGGAAAAATACCGCAGTCTCCCTTGTCAGGTGGTGTATGTGGAGCGTAGACCTGCAGGCCTGCGCCCCAATGAGTGGTTCTTGGCTTTTGACCATCAGATCGCTGGTCAAGAACTGATCCTCCGCTGCCAAAAGAAGGGTTGGCGTAAGGTGGCCTATTTCGGCACCACTCAGCGGGGAGACAACACCACCGATAGTCTGTTGGAACAGATGACGCGGGCTGCCAAAAAAGAACAGTTGGAACTGGTCACAGTCTCAGCAGACTACAAACTTGCTTTGAACCAAGCGTTTGAGCTAGCGCATCATTGCAGCGTGTATGATGGAGTCGTAATGCAAAGTTCGGTGTGTACAGCGGCGCTGCGGTCGGCTTTTCAGACTTTACGGCTAAAGCATACACCGGAACTGCTGACCATTGGCAGCACCTCGGCCAGTATGCCCGGTTCCGATGCACTTTATCAGCTGGATTACGGACAGTTGGGACTGCAGGCCGTCAAACTGATGCGCAATTTGGAAGAGGGCATGACGCCGCCCCAGGAACTTCTGCTGCCCCCCAAAGGGTTTCCCGATCCGTTCCGAGATGTAGAGCCGATGCCTGGTGAAGAGATCACGATGCTTACGCTGGACAATCCCTCCACCCAAGCACTAAAAAATTTGCTGCCAGAGTTTGAAGCTCGCAGCGGAATCCGTGTCAAGCTGGTGGAAGTCCCCTACGATGACCTGCACTCACAGCTGGAGCTCATAGGGCCAAATTTCAGCTATGATCTGATCCGCATCGACGTAGCTAAGTTTGACAGCCTGGGCAAGCAAACCTTTCTGCCTTTTCAGGAGATCCCCATCCAGCCGGAAGAACTGCCGTCCCGCTTGATCAAGGGCGGATATGATAGTTACTCGCTGCTGGATGGACAGATCTATGCCCTGCCGCTGGACCCAAGTGTTCAGATCTTTTTGTACCGTACAGACTTGTTTGAGGATGCCACCCTCTGCCGGGCTTATTATGAGCGCTTCCACGAAAACCTGACCGTTCCTACCAGCTACGAACAATACTTGCGAGTAGCAGAGTTCTTTACCCGGCGGTACAACCCGGATTCTCCTACAGAATATGGTGCGATCCAGACCTGCGGATCTGCTTCCACCATCGCCAGCGACTTTCTTCCCTACTATTTTTCCCGCGTTGAGGAGCCATTTGCATCGCACAAGAAGATTCGCTTGGACACTCCAGAAATGAGCGCCGCCATTCGGCAATACCATGAGATGGAGAAGTTTTCCTGCAAGCAGAAGTGGTGGGGAGACAATATCCGGCAATTTGCACAAGGGCAGGTGGCCACTACGGTAGTGTACTCCAACTATGCTTCTGCATTGATCAGCGCCGCCCGCTCCAATGTGGTTGGACGAGTGGGGGCTGCCATCATCCCTGGTAGCAAGCCGCTGCTGGGCGGAGGGATCGTCGGAGTGTCTCGTTACAGCCACAAGGCCCATGTCTGCAAGCAGTTCTTCCGGTGGTATTATTCCACCGAAGTTGCTTCTATGCTGGTTCGACTAGGCGGGACTTCTCCTATTGTGGACGCTTATGAGGACTTCCAGAATTACAGTACCTTTCCATGGATGAATACCGCTAAAAAGAGCTTTGGTCTGGGCAGCAGAGGGCTGAAAGGAACACCCCCGCAGGGATTTTCCATCCAAAAGTATGAGTTTGCAGTAGGTTCTGCTGTCCATAACGTCATGGAGGGACTGATGGACCCGGAAGCCGCCAGCCATATGGCCCAGGCAATGTATGACACCTCAAAATGACCGGTCAATTTCTCAAAAGATTCAAGCCTCCTTTTTGCGCAGATTTTGACTGCTCCTCAGAGCCACTTTTGAACTAGAGAGGAGCAAGAATGTTCCTTTTACGGCACCCGTTTTTGCTTTCCATCCCTTTTCGGCGCCTTGACTGTGATTGGAACGAGTCAATTATATTCCTTTGCGTTTTTTCCTGCCACCAGAAAGAGGTAAGTTCTCGGTAAAATTTAAAGGAATACTGCAAAACTGCTGATTTTCCTCTTTTGCAAGGATATAGCCGTCCGCCTTATGGCTGGACGGCTATATTTTTTCAACTGATAAAGTATCTCCAGATTAGAGACTTCAGTTCGAATACAGTCAGGTTTTCACTGTTGTATCGGTCATACAATAATTCTGTCTTTAGACGCGGCCACATGCTTTCACAACGGGCATTGTCATGGCATCGACCGCCGGCACTGTTCATACTTTGGATGATTTCATATTTTCTCAGGGTACTGCGGTAAAGCTCACTGGTATATTGGCTACCTCGATCGGAGTGAAGCACTGCTCCTCGAATTTCAGGATATGCGATAAAAGCGTTTTCTACCGTATGCTGGCAAAGCGTTGCCTTCATCGTGGTTTCCATTGCCAGCCCCAGTACAGCTGAATCAAAACAATCGAAGATTGCCGAAACATAGAGTTTTCCATCTTTTACTTTGATTTCGGTGATATCTGTCACGCATTTTCAAGAGGCTTTTCTGATGTGAAATTTCTCTTAAGAAGATCATCCGATTTACGAGCCTCACGGTCTGCTTTCGTAACTCCTTTCGGATTACGCTTAGGACGATGACTGAGACCGATTTTTTCCATGACTCTATAAACGGTACGCTCACTGGGGATAGGAATGCCATCAGGTCGGTTAAGAGTTAATGCCTGGAACATACGTACACGTCCATAGGTGTCGTTGCAGACATCCTCAGCATGGTATCTGCAAGCGTCTGGTATTTCCACGGACGGTCTTTTACGGACAGATATTTATAAAATCCCTGGCGACTCACATGTAACATACGACAGTAAAAAGCCTGTTTACCCTTGATGGTGCCATCATCAGTCTTAATCGCAATGAATTTCATTCTTTCGGTCTTAGAGACTTCCGACGGCTCGCTGCGAAAAAAGCGCTGGCTTCTTCCAGAAACTCGTTTTCTTCTTTCAGACGACGAATTTC
>Red_p1__coassemble_266_pt1 | contig 30173 bp, 20 predicted proteins | sample Red_p1__metabat2_low_PE_013 | metagenome-assembled genome bin Red_p1 | reverse complement strand
GGTACACATTGTGTACCTGGTTTTTCGTTGTGTGCGGATAAGAGGACTTGAACAGGGCGGCTCTGCGGCCGTCAGGCAGCAGAGCAACCAACAGCCCAGTGGGCTGTTGGTTAGCCCGCGGTGGTCAACGGCAAGGAAAGTCTACCGGGAGACCGCGATCGTGTACCTGGTTTTTCGTTGTGTATCCCACGATAAAACAAACAGCCCAGGCGCGGGTGTCTTAGCAAGGACACTGCGCCAGGGCTATCTGTATGAAGAAGAAAAATAAAAATGAGAATGGCAGAAATTATTTTGCGGCCCCTTCAGGGAAGATGATCTTGTTGACAAAGAAGAAGATCACCATCGAGATGCCGCCGTTGAGCACCGTGGTGCCGATGTTGTAGATGAAGTCCGGGACAAACATCCCGGCCACCGCCACCCAGATACAGTTGATGGAGTTGACGATGCAGGTGATGATGCAGAACGCCAGCACATACCAGCCGATCTGCTTTGCCAGGTTGCCCTTGCTGCGGAATACAAAGCTGCGCTGGATGGGGAAGTTGATCACCTCGCCCAGCACCATCGCCACCATGTAGGCACAGAAGTAGGGCAGTCCGCCATGGGCTGCGTCATAGCCCAGGATGTTCCATTTGAAGGTCTCGCCAAACAAGGTGATGTCAATGCCCGGCCATCCAAAGTCCACCATCGGCAGCCCCGCAAAGACTTTGGGCAGAAATTGCAGAAGCAGGTATTTGAACACAGTGATAAGGTTCGAGACGATCACAAACAGACCGCCCTCCCGCACCCATTTCGCAGCGGCCGGGTGCTTGGCCGCAAAGGTATTCCAGATATTCATAAAAGATCCCTCAGCTTTTTTGCAGGCGATGTTCCAGCTGTTTGTTCAGCACGATGTTCTTAACGGCTTCGTAGAGTACCCGCAGGATGCCCAGGACCCAGAAGCCTTTCAGCTCCATCACAATGCCATCCACCATGCCCATGCTGACTGCTCCGCCGGTCATTTTCGCCATAGCCCGCAGGGGCATATTGTACTGGAACAGGATGTTCAGATCCGGCTTGCCTTTTTTGATGCTGGCTCGCAGCAGAGCACGCAGTACCGCTGCCACCAGCCAGCCCAGCGGGCTGCGGCTGTGACCAAGCTCGCCAAGGGTCATGTTTCGGTCAATGGCCACCTTATCTTCCGGCAAAGGACGGTCAAGCAGGGCAGCAAACTCCTCATCGGTAACCATGTGGACACAGCCGGACTGGTAATGCGGCAGCTGAACTTCCCGGTAGGGCAAAGGTGCATCCGTCCCCTGTACCTGAATCTGTGCCGTCAGCCGGATATCCTGGCTGGATGCCCCTGCCCGCAGCTCATAGGTACCGCCTTCCACTTCCCAGTGTTGGGTCTTGACGTTCCAGTAACGGAAAGCCTTGTCGTCCAGCGGGATCTCAACCGTGCGGCTTTCCCCCGCTTTCAAAAAGACCTTTGCGAAGCCCTTCAGCTCCTGCTGGGGACGGAACACCTGTGCGTTGGGTTTTGCCACATACAGCTGCACGACCTCGGCGCCGTCCGCATTACCGGTATTGGTCACGGTCAGCTTTGCCCCTTCGGGTGAGGCCATCAGATCGGAATACGCAAAGGTGGTGTAGCTCAACCCATGCCCAAAGGGGAACGCCACAGGCACACCGGCCGTCTGGTAGTAGCGGTACCCCACATACAGCCCCTCCCGGTATTGCACAGCCCGGCCGTCCCCGCCAAAGTGATCCCGGGCGGGGGTATCCTGATAGGACACAGCCCAGGTCTCGGCCAGCTTGCCGGAAGGATTCTGACGCCCGGTGATCAGGTCCAGCAGTGCGCCTGCCCCCGCCTGTCCGCTGAGGGCGCCGTACAGCAGTGCCTTGCAGTCCCCCAGCCAGGGCGTTTCCACCGAAGCACCGGCGCTGAGCACCACCACAACATTCGGGTTTGCCTGCGACACTGCGTGCAGCAGCGCGATCTGATTCTCTGCCAGCTTCATGTCCGGACGATCCAGGCCCTCGCTTTCCTTGATCTCGTCCAGGCCCAGGTACAAAAGCACCGCATCGGCGTTTTGGGCCAGCAGCACAGCCTCTGCCTGCAGCGCTGCATCCGGGCGGCCATGGCGGTCAAACCCTTGCGCATAGCCGATGCACTGCAGCCCGGAATGGGCCATCATCTCTCGGGCGGTATCCACCTGGAGAGCGTTTACCGCACTGGAACCTGCGCCCTGGTAGCGGGGCACATCGGCAAAATCTCCGATCAGCGCCACCTTTGCGCCTTTCGGCAAAGGCAGCAGATGATCCTGGTTTTTCAGCAGAACGGCACTTTCGGCCGCCGCCTGCCGGGCCAATGCATGATGTGCCTGTGCATCAAAAGTGCGGCTGTGTTCCTGTACAGCTTTATGGCCGCACAGCACCAACTCCAACAGTTCATCCACCCGGGCATCCACATCGGATTCCGCAATGCGTCCGCTGGCAACAGCAGCCAACAGCTCCCGCACAGCATCGCCGCCGGGGGCGGGCATCTCCAAGGTAGAACCGTTCTTAACGCCCAGCGCATGGTCGTTTGATCCACCCCAGTCGGTGACCACGGCACCCTCAAACCCCCACTCATCCCGCAGGATGTCCATCAGCAGATGACGATTCTCGTTGGCATAGGTGCCATTGATGCAGTTGTAAGCGGACATGATAGACCGGGGCTTTGCCTCCCGTACAACGATCTCAAAACCGGTGAGATAGATCTCCCGCAGGGTGCGCTCGTCCAGCACCGAGTCCGAGGCCATACGCCGCAGCTCCTGACTGTTGACAGCAAAGTGCTTGGGGCAGGCAGCGATCCCGCTGTGCTGGATACCCCGTACATAGCCCGCAGCCATCTTGCCTGCCAGATAAGGGTCCTCGGAAAAATACTCAAAGTTGCGCCCGCACAATGGGCTGCGCTTGATGTTCAGTCCGGGGCCCAGCAGCACCGCCACTTCCTGCGCAGCGGCCTCTTCGCCCATGGCGGCGCCCACCTGCTCCCCTAAGGCCGGGTCCCAGCTGCCTGCCATGGTCACAGCCGTGGGGAAACAGGTGGCCGGCACCGATGGATTCAGGCCCAAATGGTCTGCTGCACCGGCCTGTTTGCGCACACCGTTGGGGCCATCGGACAGGGTGATGGAGGGGATGCCCTTGCCAGGCATAGCCCGGGTGCCAAAGGTCGTCTTACCCGCAAGCAGCGCACATTTTTGCTCCAGGGTAAGGGTGTTGATCAAGTCTGCGTGTTTCATAGCATCATTTCCTTATCTAATAGAAACAAAGGCCCGCCGTTGATGCAGCGGGCCTTTGCATTCTCAGGTCAAATCAGACGCTGCGCTTGCACGGGGAGAACAGCCAGATCATGCCTGCTCTTCCTCTTTGCGCTTGGCATAGCCCTTCTTTACGACCAACAGCTCCACAGCTGCCAGGCCCGCAAACAGGACCACGTCCACACCGATCATCAGTTTCTCCCAACCGGGCATACCGGGGGTCAGGTTCTCCTCATAGTAAGCACGGCTGTTGGCCACGGTGTAGAGGATATTCTTGCACGCCTGCCGTGCGCTGACCAGAGCGGTGGCACTGGTGGTATCGGTCAGGTGGTTGGTCTCGGTGTCGTAGTTCACCAGGCAGAAGTCGCCGCCATTGCGGATCAGACGGTCTGCATCCTGGTAGCCATACACACCATAGTAGTCGGTCAGGACCATGCCCACAAAGCCCCACTCACCACGCAGCACATCGATCAGCAGCTCAGGGCAGCTGCCTGCATAGGTGGTACCAATGTAGTTGAAGGCAGACATCACTGCATGGCAGTCGGCATCCTTGATGCACTTCTCAAAAGGCTTGAGGTAGATCTCGCGGATGGCCTGCTCGGTAGACCAAGTGCAGAGCATACTGGTACGGTTGGTCTCCTGATCATTCAGGGCGAAGTGCTTCATGAAGGCGTAGACGCCCTGCTCCTGAGAGCCCATGATAGCGTTGGCAGCCATTGCGCCGGACAGCACGCCGTCCTCAGAGTAGTACTCGAAGTTACGGCCGGCAAAAGCCGAACGGTGGATGTTCATAGCCGGTGCATACCAGCCGGAAACATTCATGTCGTCCGCCATCTTGCCGATGGAGGTGCCGAAGTCATGTGCCAGATCGGTGTTCCAGGTAGCTGCGATCATCACAGCGGAGGGGAAGCCGATAGAGCCCTGCTTGGTGAAGTTGTTGTTGATGGAGGCGGGGCCGTCGCAGTCGATGGCCTGAACCTTACCAATAGAGGAAACGGCAACGGACTGGAAGCCGCCCAGAGCGATCAGGCTGTCCATATCGGATACGGTCAGCTGATCGAGGAAGGCATCCCACTGGGCGTCGTTGTAATCCACGCCCACCATGTCCTTCAGCTTCAGGCCGTTCTTGGCACCGGTGGTGGGAGCCACATCGTCGGCGTTGTTGAAGTCCTCGGGGTTCCAGTTGGAGTTGTTGTAGAAGGTAGCCTTAGCCTGTGCCGGCAGTTCAAAGTCTGCGGGAGCAGCGGTAGCCTCGGCGTAGTTTGCAAAGCCGTCCGCACGGGACAGATAGGTCACATTGCCCTCGGCAAAGTCGAACTTGTTGTCGGCGACCTCCACATCGCTCTCACGCCTGTTGGAAGCGTCGTAGACGATGTCGGAAGCCACGTTGTAGACCTTGGAATCCAGAACGGTGTGGGAGTCGGCGTTGATGCTGATGACGTAATCGCCCTTTTCCAGCACATAGCAGCCCTTGCCGTAGGTGTCGTAGGAGGCCATATCCTCGGCCTTGAAGGTAACGGTGACGTTCTCGGAAGCACCGGGAGCCAGCTCGGAAGTCTTTGCAAAGCCGATCAGGTTTGCGGAAGCCTTCTCGATGCCGCCGTTGGTGTACGGAGGATTATAGTAGACCTCCACGACCTCCTTACCGGAGGCAGAACCGGTGTTGGTGACGGTGACATCCACGGTGATGGTGCCGTCAGCTTCGGTAACGCTGTTCAGGGTCTGGGTGAAGGTGGTGTAGCTCAGGCCGCGGCCGAAGGGGTACACCACAGTCTTGTCGTAGTCGATCAGGCCCTCTGCGGCAGCAGTCTCGTAGAACTTGTAGCCCACATAGATGCCCTCAACATAGTTGACAAAGGCGGGGATGGTATCAGCACCAAAGGAATTGGCCTTGAACTCGTCCATGTTGGTGTAGTTGAAGTTGCCAAAGTTGTTCGCGGTGGGGGTCTGGGTCAGGTCGTACACAAAGGTATCGATGGTGCGGCCGGAGGGGTTCACATCGCCGCAGAGGATGGAGCCCAGAGCGTTGAAGCCGCTCTGGCCGGTGCCAGCGCACCAGATCACGCTCTTGATCTGGCTGTAATCCTTGACCCAGCCCAGCTCCATGGCGTTGGCACCGTTGTAGACCACAACGACCTTATCAAAGTTCTTGCAGACCAGATCGATCATGTCCTTCTCGGTCTTGGACAGCTGCAGGTAGTGGTTGCCGGGCTCAAAGTCGTTGTAGCTGTGGCCTGCATCGTAGGTGACCTGAGACACATCGGTGGGCAGGTCAGCGCCCTCGCCGCCGACGCGGGTGATGACGACCATGGCGGTATCAGAGAAAGCCTTGGCGTTGTTCATCATCTCGTCGGTGTACTGTGCAGCCTCCGGCTCCGGCAGGGTCCAGTCCTGAGAGAACATACCCACCACCGGGCGGTCTGCACGGTAGGAGGTGTAGAAATCGCTCAGCTCGGTGTTCAGCTCAAAGCCCGCATTGGTCAGGCCCTCCAGCAGGGTGACGGTGGGATAAGCATCGGACAGTGCACCGGAACCGGTGCCGCCGTAGCAGGGGTTGGTGGAAGCCCAGCCAAACACGTTCAGCTTGCTGTTCTTTGCCATGGGCAGGGTGCCGTCATTATCCAGCAGGACGATGCCCTCATCGGCAATGTCCTCGCACAGCTGGGTAGCGGATGCCACGTTCTCCTCGCTGACCTTACCACCGCCCGTAGCCAGAGAGACCATGGAGTACATGGGGCCGGTCAGGATCAGGTTGACGATAATGGCTGCCGCCGCCACCAGTCCAAGACCCGCCTGCCAGCGGATCAGATACTTTTTGGACTTTTTCATCTTGCGGCACCCAACCATGACCGCAACTGCCAGCAAGACCACAGCTGCCAGGGCGATCAAATAGCCCTTGATCGAGCTGACGACCTTGATGACGTCGTCCATGTTAATGGCTAACATAGTGTTTTCCTCCTTGCGTTTTCCTCGTTCTATTTGGCGGGCCCCAAAACCCGCCTGACTGCTAATAGGATAGCAGAATTCGAGGGAAGTTCTTGTTTTTTTCACACTCTGTCGCTTTTGGCGCACATTCTGCAAAAAGTTTCCGGATATACACCTGTTTTCTTGTGCTTATCCACAATATCTATCCGCCGGAATTTGTGCATCCTGCCAAAGGTCCTGCATAACGCAAAAAAGCGGGCGCTGGAACGCCCGCCGTACAAAAGATCCCGTTGTTTTTCGTGCTTTGCTGCCCACAGCTCATTCCTGGGGGATCGGCAGCAGCACCCGAAGGGTAAACCAGTTGTTCTCCCAATGCAAAGTCAAAGTTCCGCCGTGGCGCTGGGCCGCAGCACGGACACTTTTCAGATCATAACCGCCATGGCTGCTGCGAACCGGCAGCCCATCCGTGCCCAGCTCCACAGGGGCGGCGCAGTAGTTCTCCACCCGGAGCATTACAAAGCCATTCTGCGCATAAAGTGCCAGACGGATCAGGCGTTTTTCCGGGTTTGGTTCCATCCGCATACTCTCGCAGGCATTATCCAGCGCCGTACCCACCAGAGTACAGATCTCACGGGTCGTAAGGAAATTCAGCAGCTGTCCATCCGCCACACAGGTCAGTTGGATGCTGTGCTGCTGGCAGTACATGCTTTTTGCGGTGAGAAGGGTATCCAGCACCGGGTTTCCGGTCTTATTTTCCGCCTCATACTGCCGGATATGTTTTTCCATCGCAGCCAGAGCGGCATCCTGTTTGGCCTGGTCCCGCTCTGCTCGGATCTGTGCGATCTGCACTTTCAGCTCATGGTAGCGGGCATTGATCATCCGAATGCCCTCTTTACTGCGCTGGTACTGCTCGTATTGCCGATGCAGCACGCTGTCCATTGCCGCCAATTCACTGTGCAGAGCCTGCTCCCGCAGCTGGTCATGCTGCACCGCCAGGATCAGCACCCCGGAGAAATCCACGAGGGTCCGGATATAGAAAACGCTCATATTGGCCGTGGGCTGCTGCAAAAAGCTCAGGTTGCTTACGGCAAACACAGTCAGTGCCATGATCACTGCCACAAGTGCCGCCGTGTAGCTGACTTCCAGCTGTTCTGTGGGACGGGGACGGGTGCGCTCCAGCCAGACCACCAGACCGTATACCGCCCCGTATACGGCCAGCAGCAGCACCACCGCCATCCAGTCGCCCCCTTGCCGGTGGGGAAATAAGGCGCAGTGGATCTGCCACTCGACACTGGCAGCAAACTCAGCCAGTGTAAACGCCCGGGCACAATGGTACGCTGCATCCAGCCAGCCCACTGCACACAGACTGTACAAAAACAAATATTGCAGGCCGATGGCTGCCGCCATACAGGGCACCCACCAGACCAGCGGCACATCCCCGGTCGTCTGCAAAAAGACGCCCAACAGCAGCCCAAACACAGCACTTCCGCCCCACATCAGCCGCCTGCCGCCCCGTTTGGGCAGATTGATGGCGTACACCATCACAGCCAGCCACTCCGCCAGAGCCGTGTACAGCCTTGGAATATCCGGCAGTGCCATCAGATCCCCTCCCCGCCGATATAATCTGCCAGCGCAGCCAAAAAGCTCTTGCGTTTGGGGCGGCTGATCTGTAATTGATACGGCCCCACCTGTGCCTCGTTCTGCTGTACGCCGCTGACTTGGGCCAAATTGACCAGATAGCCGCTGTTGCACCGGGCAAAAGGACAGTCGGAGAGTTTTTCTTCCAGCGCCTTGAGGGTGCCAGTGGAAATGAAATGGCCATCCTCCGTATAAAAATGCATCTGGTGCCCCTGGCTTTCGATATAAAACACCCGGGACACGTCCAGCCTGCGCAGTCCGCCGGATACCGGCACCGCCAAATACCGGCGCTGACGGCGCTGGACTTTTTCCACCGCTTTTTGCAGCTGCTGGGAAAAAGCGAAATAAGGCACAGGTTTCAGCAGATAATCCAGCGCACCCACTGCATACCCTTTGATCGCATACTGTGCCATATTGGTGATAAACACCAGGATCACTTCCGGGTCCAGCTGCCGGATTCGGTACGCAGTCTCCATCCCGTCCAGATGCTTCATCTCGATATCCAGCAGGATGATATCATATACCGGACGGTAATCATCCAGGATCTCCATCCCATCCTCAAACGGATGGATCTCGAACCCTGTACCATACTGTCGGGTGTACCGTTGCAGGTATCCGCTGAGCTGCTCCCGCACGGCAGCCTCGTCCTCCACGATCGCTACACGGATCATCCTTCAGCCTCCCTTGTTGCCGCATTTTTTTCATTATACCAAAATGCGCTGCTGCTTTGCAACAAACAGCCCTGGCGCAGGTGTCTTAACAAGAACACTGCGCCAGAGCTGTTTGTTTTATCGCATCCCGCTTTCCTTCCCTTGTGCCGGTCAGATCAGGATGCCGTCACAATGGTCGAGCTCATGCTGGATGATCTGGGCGGTCCAGCCGGTAAAGGTCTTGATGCGGGTCTGAAATTTTTCGTTCTGCCACTGCACCTTGATGCTCTGCCACCGTTTGGCCTGGCGGGTGCCGGAAAGAGAGAGACACCCCTCCTGGGCCAGATAGGGGCCGGTGCGTTTTACGATCTCCGGGTTGAACATCAGAAGATAGCTGCCGTCCTCTGCCTCCACAGCAATGATGCGCTTGCTGACGCCGATCATGTTGGCCGCCATTCCCACACAGCCATCCCGATGGTGCGCCAGGGTCTCCAGCAGGTCGGATGCTGCGGGCAGGTCCTGCGGCCCGGCGGGCTGCGACTTCTGCGCCAAAAATGCCTCGTCTTTGCAGATCTCACAAATCATGGGAAGTATTTTCTCCTTTTTCTTTGTTTTGGCTGCTGCGCAGGCAGCGTCCGGTCAGGCTGGCCTCACATTGGGTCAGCTGTTCCGGCGTGCCGGACGCTACGATCCGGCCGCCCCGGACACCGCCCCCAGGCCCCATATCCAGAATATAATCGGCGTTGCGGATCACATCCTGGTCATGTTCGATCACCACCACTGTGGCGCCGTTGTCGGTCAGGCGGCGGAACACCCGCAGCAGTGTTTCCACGTTGAGGGGGTGCAGTCCAATGGTAGGCTCGTCAAACACAAACACCGCGTCGGACTGGCCCCTGCCCATCTCGCTGGCCAGCTTCAGCCGCTGCGCCTCTCCGCCGGAGAGGCTGGGGGTCTGCTCGCCCAGGGTCAGGTACCCTAGACCCAGCTCCTGCAAGACCTGCAGCCGCCGGGCCACCAGAGGAAGATCGGCGCAGGCTTGCAGCGCCTCGTCGATGCTCATGGCCATCAGCTGGGGCAGCGTGCAGGCTGTCCCGCCCTTTTTAGGAGTACGGCAGATGCACCCGGCTTCCCGCCCATAGCGGGAGCCGCCGCAATCCGGGCAGGGGATCTCCACATCCGGCAAAAACTGTACGTCCAGACTGATGGAACCGGTGCCATCGCAGGTCGGGCAGCGCAGCCGCCCAGTGTTGTAAGAAAAATCCCCCGCTTTGTATCCGTGAGCCTTTGCCTCCGGCGTGCGGGCGTATACCTTGCGCAGCTCGTCGTGGATATCTGCATAGGTAGCCACAGTAGAGCGCACATTGATGCCAATGGGGGCGGAGTCGATGAGCCGCACCCGGGCAATGTCGTCAGCCTGCACGCTCCGCACATGAGGCGGCAGTTTCTGCCCGGCGATGTGCGCTTCCAGCGCCGGGATCAGGCTCTCCAAAATCAGGGTGGTCTTGCCGGAGCCGGATACGCCGGTCACGGCGATCAGCCGCCCCTTCGGCAGGTCTACTTCCAGCGGCTGTACCGTGTGGATGGGTCCAGTGGACAGGTGCAGCCGCCCCAGCGCAAACATCTCCTGGGCCGTAGCCCGCTGCCCCACCTGGAGCTGGCGGCCGGCCAGAAATGGGCCGATCTGGGAACGGGAGTCTTGCTGGATCTGTGCCAGCGTGCCCTGTGCAATGATCTGTCCGCCCTGCGCGCCTGCTTTGGGCCCCAGCTCGATCAACCAGTCTGCCCGGGCCAGCACCTGGGTATCGTGGTCCACCAGGATCACGGTATTGCCGTCTGCCAGCAGATCCTGCATCACACCGATCAGCCCCTCCTGATTGGAAGGATGCAGCCCAATGGATGGCTCGTCCAGCACATACAGCACCCCGGTGGTTCGGTTACGCACCGCCCGGGCCAGCTGCATCCGCTGCCGCTCTCCGGTAGAAAGGGTGGAGGCCGCCCGGTCCAGGGTCAGGTAGTCCAGCCCCAGCTCCATCAGCCGCCGGGCAGCGCTCAAAAATGCATCGCAGATGCTGCAGGCCATGGGACGCATTGGCTCTGGCAGGGTATCCGGCACGCCCTCTACCCAGACCACTAGGTCCGCCAGGGTCATCTGACAGGCTTTGTCCAGCGGGATGCCCCGCAGCCGCGGAGCACGGGCCGCCAGACTGAGCCGGGTGCCGCCACAGTCCGGGCAGACCTCTTGCCGGAGGAACTTTTCCACCCGCTTCATGCCTTTTTCGTCCTTGACCTTAGAAAGGGCATTTTCAACGGTATAGGTGGCGTTGAAATAGGTAAAGTCCATATCCCCGGCAGCGCCGCTGGTCTTGTTCTGGTAGATGATCTTCTTTTTTACCGCCGGGCCCCGGAACACGATCTCTCGCTCCTGAGGGGTCAGCTCCCGGAACGGCACGTCCGTGCGCACCCCCATCTCCCGGGCGATGTCCTTCATGAGCGACCACATCAAGGTCTGCCAGGGGGCAACAGCGCCCTCGTCGATGGAAAGAGATTCGTCCGGCACCAGCGTGCTCTCGTCTACGATGCGCACGATGCCGGTGCCATCGCAGCGCTGGCAGGCGCCCTGGCTGTTAAACGCCAGTTCCTCTGCGCCCGGAGCAAAAAAATGGGCGCCGCAGACAGGGCATACCAGCTCCATACCTGCCGCCACAGCCAGACTGGGCGGCAGGTAATGCCCGTTGGGGCAGCGGTGGCTTGCCAGGCGGGAGTACATCAGCCGCAGGCTGTTCAATAGCTCCGTGCCGGTGCCAAAGGTGCTGCGGATCCCCGGCACACCCGGACGCTGCCGCAGTGCCAGTGCCGCCGGGACATAGAGCACCTGGTCCACCTGCGCCTTTTCTGCCTGGGTCATCCGGCGGCGTGTGTAGGTGGAAAGTGACTCCAGATACCGCCGGGAGCCTTCGGCGTACAAAATGCCCAGCGCCAGCGAGGATTTGCCGGAGCCGGATACTCCCGCAATGCCCACGATCTGGTGCAGCGGAATATCCAGGTCGATATTTTTCAGGTTGTGGACCCGGCCGCCCCGGATGACGATCCGGTCCGGCGGGGCAGGGCGATGCTGTTCCATCCCAAGTTCTCCTGTTTTGCGGGGCATACGGCCCCAGTCCTTCCGTGCGCTTTGTACAGCGCACCAGATACTGCTATTATAATAAGTAGAATGCTGTATAGCAAGGGAGTGCCGGGGTGTAATATATGCAGCCCCTCTGGTGTCTATAAAGAAGAAAGGAGAAAAAAAGCCCCTATGATGACAGAACAACAGCTCACCCAGTGGATGGATGCCTACGGGACGGAAATTTTCCGGCTGTGTTATCTCTGCCTTAAGGATTATCATCTGGCGCAGGATGCGGCAGTGATAGATACGATGGGGTACACAACGAAAAACCAGGTACACAATGTGTACCTGGTTTTCTGGTGCAGTAAAGCAATCCAAATCCGAACCATTTCCCTCGGATGCAACTTCTGACGCTTCCCCAAAGGTGACGGTCTGTGTCCCTTCTTTATAGTTAAAGGTAATGAGAACCTTATCATCATACAGGTAAATCGCATTGATGAAGGTATCCACCAGTGCCTGCCGCTGGTCTTTCAGGCTCATGTCCAGCTTGCGGAACCGGAGCAACCAGAACCGGATGAACTCCTCCGCGACCTTGGGCTTTGTCAGCTTCTCTTTCGCAATGCGGGCTTCAAGCTCACGCTTGGTTTCTTCCAGCCGTTCCTTGGTGGAGCTGGTCAGAATACCAGCCTGTATTGCGTTCAGCATATTCTGGATACCGGATTCCGCATCACAAAGCTGTTTCTCATAGAGAGGAATGTTGGTATTCTCCTTATTTTGCAGTTCCATCACCTTGGCGATGATGGACTCCATAGCGGCATCGTCTTTCACAAGCTGCATGGTCTGGTTGACCACCAGATCTTCCAGCCACTGTTTACGGACAGTCTTTTTCTTGCAGTCCTTGTGCTTTTTGGCAGTAGCACATTTATAGTAGCGGTGAACTTCACCCGTCCGGCTCATACCGCTCTCGCCAAACATCAGCGCCCCACAATAGCCGCAGAACAGCTTGGTGGTAAGCAGATAGTCATCCTCTGCCTTTCTACGGGCAGGGGCTTTCTTGTTTTTCAACATCTTTTCCTGTACATCGTTGAAAAACTCTGCGGACACAATGGAGGGAATCGCATCGGAAATCAAAACATCACGATATTTCAGCTCCCCGATGTAGCGGCGATCCTTCAGCATATGCTGAATGGTGTTGAAGGTCATCAGCCCGCCATGCTGGTTCTTGACGCCCTTTTCGTTCAGCCAATCCCGAATTTCCCGCATGGTCTGGCCATCGTTGTACCGCTGGAAGGTCTCTGCCACAAAGGGAGCAGTCAACGGGTCGATTTCAAAGCGGTGGTCTGCGTTGATGATGTAGCCAAAGGGAATGGCACCGCCAGTGAACTTTCCCTTCAGCGCGTTTTCGGTCATGCCACGAATGACCTTTTCAGACAGGTCAGCGGAATAATACTCGGCATAACCTTCCAGCACCGATTCCAGAATGATCCCTTCCGGCCCCTCGGAGATGATCTCGGTGGCAGACATGAGCTTGACACCATTCTTCTTCAGCTGGGTCTTGTACCGGGCACTGTCGTAGAGGTTCCGAGCAAAGCGGCCGGGTTTTCAGACCAGCACAATGTCAAACAGCTTCTTGTCACTGTCTTTAATCATCTGCTGGAACTCGGGTCGATTGTCCGTCTTGGCAGAGATAGCACGATCAATGTAGTGCTTGACTATGGTGATGCCATTCTTTTCGGCATAAGCCGTACATTCACGAATCTGACCTTCGATGGATTCTTTGCGCTGGTTGTCACTGGAATAGCGGGCATAGATCACGGCGGTCATGGCAGGCACCGCCCATTTATACATCATTGAACGGTAGAACGTTCTTTAAAAGCAGCTTTCGTATAATGTATATACCATAATTTGAAGAAGGATGCGATAGAAAAACCCCAATTGGATTATCGATGGGTATCTTCAACGCCTTTCTGATGGCTTCAGTGCAACTTCTTTCTTCATCACGGCAATTTGATGTATTACATGCGCCCTTCGGTGTTTTACGTTGCGCAGATATGAGCTTGTCTACGGCAGAGTGCATCTCTTGATGCGCATCCTATTTTCGGTTTACTCTACCTACTTTCTTAGGGTTCGGCTTTCTATTCTATAAGGATGCTTTTAGCGCTTTTCCTGCAAACATAAATATGGTAGAATAGAAAAAACGCTATGGATATGGGTGACGGTGAAGATCAATGCTGAAAATCGCAATCGCAGAAGATGAGACCAGCGCACGGACTGCATTAAAGGAATATCTTGACCGTTGGCAAGCAGAAAACGGCCAGCCGGTGCAGGCGGTGTTTTTTGAAAGCGGCTCTCAGCTACTGGAAAACATTCCCCAAGGGTTGCAGCTGGCATTGCTGGACATCCAGATGCCGGGGCTTTCCGGCATGGAGACCGCCCGCTGCCTGCGGAAAACGCTGCCGGCGTTGGAGATCGTGTTTATCACCAGCCTTACCGGCTATGCGCTGGAAAGCTACGAGGTCGCTGCACTGGATTACCTGGTCAAGCCAGTCAGCTATCCGCGATTCTGCCGCAGCCTTGAGCGAGCCTGCCGCCGGATCTGCCAGCAGGCAGAGCACATTCTGACCATTAAAACCAACGACGGTGTGTTCCGTCTGCGCGCGAAGGATCTCGTCTATGTGGAGGTGTTTAGCCACCGGCTGGTACTGCATACCACAGCGGGTGTGGTGAGCTACAGCGGCACCTTGGCCGCACTGGAAAAGAATGTGGGAAACGGATTTTTCCGCTGCCACAGCTCCTTTCTGATCAATCTGGAACAGGTGACCCGGCTGGACGGTGCTGATGTTGTGCTGGGCAGTGAACGGCTGCCGGTAAGCAAATACCGCCGCAAGGCGCTGCTTGCCGCGCTGGCAGCCTGCTGGGGGGAGGCGCTGTGATGACCATCAGCCTGTGTTTGCGGGCAGTCAGCTACGGACTGCTGCTGCCCTTTTACGTCTGCGGCACCGAGCTGCGACCCTGCCTGCGCCGTCAGGTTTTGCAGTCAGTAGCGCTGGTGCTGGCACTGACAGTGATGCTGCAGTGGGAGCAGACCTTTGCCACCCTCGGTGGACAATATGTCGGCATCGCCTGCTCCATCGCCCTTTACGCCGCTACTGCCTATGCCCTGCTGCACCGTAGCATCGGGCTGGCTGTACAGCAGGCACTGTGCTTTTTTCTGCTGACCGACTGCACCGACACCATTATGCGGTTTGCCAATATGCGGCTACTGGGGTACGACCCGCTGCGCTTCGGCACATTATGGGCGGCGTTGCTGGCGTATCTGCCGCTGACAACGGTACAGGGAGTACTGCTGTGGTTGCTGCACCGCTTCTGCCCGGCTGAAAAGCTGCGCGCCCTGCGCAGTACTGCACTTGCATTGTATGTTCTGGCCGCTGTTCCCTATCTGTTTGTCTGTCGGCTCACCTATTGGTTGCCACTGACCAATGAAGAACTGACCACTGCTGTGCCGGTGCTTCTGACCGGGTGCTGTGTGCTGGCGCTGCTGGTAAACATCAGCTTTCTTGGCTACGCCATCGCCGAGGAGGAAAAGCGAACCATGCTGCAACTGCGCATCGCCGCAGAGCAGCAACAGCAGCAGTATCTGCTGCGTAAAACAGCGGTGGACTCGGTACGATGCAAGTACCACGACCTGAAAAACATCCTGCTCTATCTGGAGCAGAGCAGCGACCAGGCAACCGTGCAGGCACACATCCGGCAGGTCTTGCAGGAAGTACAGCCTTACGAGCAGATGACCGCCACCGGCAACGAGACCGTGGACATCCTGCTGGGTGAAAAGCTGGCACGATGCCAACAGGCACAGATCGCCTGCACCATTACAGTGGACGGCAAGCTGCTGAATTTTATACAGCCCATCGACCTTTGCGTCATTTTTGGCAACGCCATGGACAACGCCATCGAAGCCTGCTCTGCGCTGCCGGATCCGGACAGCCGCGCCCTGAGTGTGCGATGCCAGAAGCGGGGCGGGTTTGTGGTGCTCAATTTCCGCAACGCCTGCCTGCAGCAGCATCTGCCGGTAGATACCCTGCCCAAAACCACCAAGGACGACCCGGAGAATCACGGCTTCGGCCTTACCAGTATCCGCTCGGCCACCGAAAAATACGGCGGACAGATGAGTCTACGGAGCGAGAACGGAGAGTTCGTGCTCACCCTGCTGTTCCCAGAGAAAAAATAAAACCAGAGGTCGCTGCGCATTTGTGCAGCGGCCTCTGGTGCCTTTTATGCCCCGGTCACCGGCTTATACAGCAGTTCCGGCTCCTGAGGGTGCAGGGTGTACACGGCAATATTCTCTGTGGTGCGGGACAGACCTCCGTCTACCCGAGTGGTAGTGCCCGGGCCAAAACTCAGGTAGTTTTCCGTGCTTTGGCGCGCCAGCAGGTCCCGGCATTCCTGCCCGGGTTTTGCCCAGCGTCCGGGCAGATACTCATGGTAGCCCTTCTCGGTCAGATGGCGGGCAGCATAGTTCAGCATCGCCGGAACCTCGTCCCTGCACACGGTTTCTTCCACGCCCTTCGGCAGGGTCAAGGGGTCCAGCCGCAAGGCAGACACCTTGTACTTGACTGCGAACCGCAGGCTGGTGGCAAAATTTGCCGCCGTCTGCCCCGGAATCCCATACAGCAGTGTTGCCTCATACCCGGGCAAATGGAATAGCTGCGGAAGGATCAGGCTGGTCTCGGAACTAGGCATATTGTTTGCGCTGCCAATGCGTTCCAGCTCCGGGATGCGAGCAGTAGCCAGCCCCAGCACCAGCCGGTTGACTCCGGTGTTCTGAAAGGCAACCATCCACGAGGCATCCACACGGTTGGGCAATGCTTCCACGGTGACCTCGGTATCCGCAGCCAGAGAGAACAGCTCCCTGATCCGGCGCATGATCCGTGCAAAATCGTCCTGCGACAGCGCCGTAGGGCTGCCGCCACCCCAGTAGACCGTCTGCACCGGGTCGCCGGAAAAATCCGATGCGGTAGCTTCCAGCTCAGCCAGCAGTGCATTTGCATAGGCCTTACAGGTCTCCAGCGTGGCGGGATAGATTTTTTGGTTGCAGAAGGTGCAGCGCCGGACGCAGAACGGAACGTGCAGATAAAGATGCAGCGGGGCAGACATGGCAAAACTCCTTTCGCACAAAGACAGCCGGACAGGGAAAGCTGCCCCGATGCACATACGACACCGGGGCAGCTCTCCTGAAAAAGAAGAAAAAAGAAAAATGCTCAGAAATGCCGCTTTTACAGTGCAGCAACGTACTGACCAACCATCATACCCTGCGTGTTGGCCAGACCCAGACTCTCGCCGGGGATGGAGGTAGAATACTGGAAGCCAAAGCGGCCGCCGCAGTTGTTGCCAGCTGCAAACAGACCCTTGATCGGCTCAAAGTCCTCGCCCAACACCTGGCTGTTATCATCGGTCAGCAGACCGCCGGTAGTCACCAGCATGCTGCCGAAGGCCTTCTCTGCGCCGTAAGCAAAGATATGCTTGCCGTTCAGCGGACGCAGCAGCACTGACTCCTTAGCAAAATCCTCGTCCACGCCCTTTTCACACAGCTCGTTGTAGCGCGCTACGGTGGCAACAAAGTTTTCCAGATCGGTGCCGGTAAAGCCCAGACGCTGACCCAGCTGCTGGGCATCCTCGCCGGCATACACGGTCACAGTGCCCATGCCGGTCACCTCGTAACCGGCATCGCCGCCGTCAATGGCACCCTGCATGATATCATCCAGCTTCTCGTCCTCGCCGTTGGCATAATCAACAGCCATGTGGCCGGGTGCCTGATAGGTAAGATCGGTGCGGATGGTATCGTTGAATACCGTAAAGATCTTACCCTGCGGTTCCTTTGCACCGGCCATAGCTGCAAGCACGATATCGCCAAAGCCCTCATTGCAGTAGCGCTTACCGTGGCAGTTGACCCACAGTGCAGCGGTAGTGCCAATAGGGTCTCCGGGGCTGTTGCAGGGGTAGACGTAGTTACCGCCCATGCTGGACAGCGGACGGCTCTCCAGACGGCCGCCAGCCCAGTAGCCCAGCTGAATGCCGGAGCCATCGTCGTCCATGCCGCCAATAGCGGTATCGTCAGAGCAGTAGTCGCTGATCTCAATCAGCAGGTCACGGCACATTTCAGCGTTGCCGCCAAAGCCGCCGCCGCAAAGGATCACGCCCTTCTTGGCAGTAAACTTGATGTAGCAGCCATCGGCCTCCTTGCCCACTACGCCAACAACAGCATCGCCGTCCTTGATCAGCTGGCAGGCCTTGGTGCCAAAGTGGTAGTCTGCGCCCTTCTCGCGGGCGATCTCCATGCAGCGCTTGACCGGCGAAGCATCGCCGTTCAGGGTGGGGGTGCCCACCCAAGTGCTGATGCCGCTCTTCTTCTGGGTGTAGTTGCTGCTCAGCGGCCACTGACGCACACTCCAGCTGTCCTTTTCCTCTGCGGTAAAGCTGTCGGTCATCCAGTCAAAGCACTTGCCGCTGTTCTTGGCATAGGCCATGATCAGGCCGCAGCGGCTGCGGTTGTTGGTACGCAGCTGCCAGTCGGTAACAAACTCCTGTATGTCGATCTGGGGAATGCCCTTGCTAGCCAAAAACTCGCTGTTCAGATGACCGATCTGTCCGCCGCCGCGGAAGCTCATGGCGTCCTCGGTCTGACTCTCGATCACGATCACGCTGGCTCCGGCTTCAATAGCGGCACGGGCAGCCGGTGTACCGGCCTGACCGCCGCCCACGATGACAACATCGGCGGTGTACTCCTTTGCAAATTCGGTGATCGCATCGGGAGCGGTGCGCCAGCTCTCACCTTCTGCGGTGCTCTGGCCAGGAGTGGTGCTGACCACCGGTTCGCCCTTGGCCTGTGCCACACAGTTTGCAACAGCATCCTTAACAGCATCCGAGGTAATGGTAGCACCGGAATGACCGTCGATCTCGGCGCTCTGAGCCTTGAGGATCTGCTCCTTCAGCTCATCGCCAATGCCCTTGCCAAAGCCCTCGGTTTCACCGGAAACATCAATGGTCACATCCGTGATGCTCTCAGCGTCAAAGGTCATGGTGACGGTAACGTCTGAGCTGATGCCCTTGGAGGTGGCAGAATAACTGCCGGGGGTGTAAGTACCGCTGGCAGAAGCAGTGCTGGAGCTGCCGGAGGAACCGGAGCAGCCCACCAGAGCCCCTGCCATAGCAGCCCCCAGCGCACCAATGGATGCGGTGTGCAGGAACTGTCTTCTGGAAACCTTGTTTGCCATGAAATCTTCTCCTTTTGGTATGTTGTGCCGTTCGTATACGGCGATTGACAAAAGAATAGCAATTCCGGGGAAGAGTTGCAATCATCCTGCGCAACTGGGCGTTTCAGCTGCGTAGTTGGACAAAAAGCCCTGCGTAATGGGGAGATATGCCGGAGCAGATGCGCCGAAGTCACTGATGAATCTGTATGGCGGAATAGCAAGCGTCTGTAGTTTCGATATCACAGAATGGCAATGTGGTTATCAGGATGACGTTCCTCATAATATGTATAATGACGACTTTTCATAAGGCCTACTCTCTCCACTTTACTGGCATAAATCTCTCAAAATCCTCTTGACGAATTCCACACACGGTGGTATTTTTCCTGTAAATCCCACCGCTCTTGTGAATTGGTTTGAAGCCACCCACAAAATGTGGTCGTGTTCATCTTGAACGCAGCCACAGGAAGTGGTTGATTATCACAGTGAGACCACCACTTCAGTGAGGAAAAGTCCACGAAAGAATTTACCGCCCCGCAACACACCCGATTCATTTTGCCGCTTACTTCATCCGACAAAATCATCGCTGTGCTGCGTGGGCGGTATTTTTCTTTTATGGGTAACGCACCTGGAATCTTTCATGAGCCGTCTGAACGTGATACCGTGCCATGATCTCACACTTTCCGTGAGCGAGCCGGAAAACGCCGCTGTACAAACAGGGGCAGGAACTTCGTTCGGAGCAAACGGTGGTCAACATACACAAGCAGCGGAACTCTCTACTTATTTTTGCGTCTTAATAATTCGGAAACATTTTCGCAATGCAGCGACCTGCTAACTACCCGACTGAAATCGAAACCTATCTGGAAAAGGCTCTTGCAGAAGCCCTTGAAGAAGAAAAGACTGCATAACAGCAGACACCTGTAAGCCATCAACGAGCCACCAGCCGCAAGTGCAGGGCGGAAAACATCCGCGCCCTTGCGCCTGATAAGAATTGGAACTTTGATTTTCTCGCCCGAATTTGCCACAGTGGGACAGTCAAAGGAGCGTGCGTTTGAACAAAAAGAAAAAGTCCACAAACACTTCCCCCTATCCCGATGAAGTCATCGACCGTCTGGCACGGGCATTCTACCCGGCCATCCTTGCCTGCTGGAACAGCGAGGAAGGCCAAAGAGAATTTGCTGCGTGGCAGGCGGAACAGGCCCATCATATTCCAAGCAAAGAAAAACAGAGCGTTCCCGACGGGGAACGCCCTGTTGTACATATCGCTATTGTCTGTGGCTTTAATCGCAAGTTTTACAAGCAGCGCAATTCTCAACGAATCAAATCGTGAATTGCGATGGCAGGGTGCGTCCTATTCAGGGGCGCACCCTGTTTTTGTTTTGAGCCTTCACCGGCTTTTTGAGCTTCAGCACTCTGCTTCCTGAATCAGGATCGTCAGCTGCTTCTGAACGCTGTCATCTGCTGTGACGGTCAGATGAATTTCGCCCGCAGCTTCTCCTGCGCGGATCACCGCCATACAGCAGCCGTCAAAGGTCTCGCTTTCCGGGGTGTCGTAACGCTCCTCGGAGCAGGGATTTGCGCTGCCTACGGCTTCCAGAATACCTGCACCCTCCAACTCCACCTTCAGGGTGTGCTTGGTGTGCAGATCTGCGGTGCCATTTGCATCCACGAATTGGATCATCACAAAGGCGGCATCCTCGCCGTTAGCTTGCAGAGTCTTACGATCTGCTGTAAGGGTCATCTGTGCATCCTGTGCGGTGCGCAGCGTGAACTCGCCGTCACACACACCGCCGGTATAGCCCACAGCCTTCAGCTCGCCGGGAGTGTAGGGCACACTGTAGGTGGCGGTAAAATCCACCATGGCACGGCGGCCCAGAGAAGCTCCGTTCAGGAACAGCTCCACCTCCTCCGAGGCGGAGTACACATCCACCGAAGCCGTCTGTCCCTCAAAACCGGGCCATGTCCAACTGGAAAGGTTATCCTTGAACATCCAAGGCGTTTTGCTGGAGGTCTGACCGTTGTGTTCCATTCGCAGCACTGCCAGATAGGGTGCCTTCCGCAGACCGTAAACGATCTCCCGCAGATAGCTGATGGGGCGTCGGTTGCCCAGCAGATCCAGATCTCCAATGTAGGCGGTGCGTTCCGGGTAAATGCTGCTGAAGTTGGCACCGCCATCGTAATGGAAGATGCCGCAGCCTGCCTCCCCCAGATAATCGTAGCCAGCCCATGTGAAGTCGCCAATCATGTGAGGATTCTCCTCCACGATACGCCACAGCCGCACGATGTCTGCTGGGTAAGTCTCGGTGCCTAGCACTGCCTTGTGGGGGTGCAGTTCATGCTCCAGCACATGGCGTCCGGTAAGGTAGTTCAGACCGATCACATCGCAGGAATCCTCGCAGCCGGACAGCGCCTCAGTCAGCAGCGGATGGGTGGCAAAGTAGTCGCCCTTTTCCCCGGACATCAGGCTCATAAAGCTGTTCAGGGCATTGCTGCCGCCGCCATCGCCGCCGGAGGGACCGGGCTGCGCCGGGAATTTTCGCATCACATCCCCCATGATCTCCCGCAGGCGGTAACCGGCTGCCATAAGGCCGTTAAGGGCGTTGGTGGTGTAGCGGGTGGGGTCCAGCTCCCGGAAGGTGTTGCAGAGCCGCCGGTTGGTCTCTGCTCCGCTTTCCGAGCCAGCCTCGGAGATCTCGTTGCCCACACAGTACAAAATAACACTGGGATGGTTGTAATCCTTGGCCACCATCTTTTGAATGGTGGGCTTCCAGTTCTGCTCAAAGTACAGGGCATAGTCGTAGGGGTTTTTCCGCACGTTCCATACGTCGCTCAGCTCGTCCATTACCAGCACACCGTACCGGTCGCAGGCATCCAGCAGCGCCCGCCCTGCCGGGTGATGGGAGGAGCGGATGGCGTTGAAGCCCGCTTCCTTCAGTTGACGGATGCGGCGCTCCTCGGCATCGGGCAGGGTAGCTGCACCAAGAATGCCGTTGTCGTGGTGGATGCAGGCACCCCGTAGCTTGACGGTCTGCCCGTTGATGCGTACCCCATGCGCTGCATCGATGCTCAAGGTACGGATGCCGAAGCCGGTCTCTTCCCGGTCCAGTTCTTCCTCGCCCTCCAGCACCTGCATGGTGCTGGTGTAGAGGTTGGGGTTCTCCGGGCTCCACAGAGCCGGGCTGTCCACGCAGTACCGGAAGGAGACGGTTCTGCTTTCGCCGGGTTGGAGCAGGAGGTTTTGCCGGTCGGTGAGCACTGCCGTGCCCTCCCGGCAGATGGTCTGCTGCAGGGTCACCCGTTCTGTAACAGTGCTGGCAGACTGCACCTGTGCCGTCACATCCAGCAGGGCAAAGCCCTCGTCCGCCTCCCGGGTGGTGATACGCACGGTATCCTGCGGCAGATAGACCTTGTTGCCCACCAGCAGCCGCACCGGGCGGTAGATGCCGCTGCCGGTATACCAGCGGCTGTTGGGTTCCAGACTGTTATCTGCAATGACCTTCAGCAGGTTGTCGGCACCATATTTCAGGTAGGGACCAGCCTCCACGGTAAACTCCGCATAGCCGTTCACGTTCCGGGTCAGCAGCCAGCCGTTCAGGTAGACCAGCGCCGTCTGGTACACGCCCTCAAATACGAGGGACACCGGCTTGCCTTGCCACGCCTGCGGTGCGGTGAAATGCTTCTGAAAAATGTACTCGCCGCCGGGGTAGAAGCCGGTCTGTGCACCGTTTTTTGTGTCCGGAGTGCGGGCTTCATGGATCATGGCATCGTAGGGCAGATGCACGGTTTTGGTCTGGGTATTTCCCAGAAAGGAATTCATCCGGGAATTGCCATCGCCCTTTTCTACCGTCCAATCTGCGTTGAAATTCTGTCGAATCATGCCTGTGCCTCTTTCTGGTGTTCAGCATCCCACTTCTTATTGGCCTTTTCCACATCAAGGAAAGCCAGCAGCACTGTAATAATGATGCCAATCACAAAGGGGAAGGTGATGTACAGGTTGAAGATCATCCGAATGGCGCTTTCGCTTTGGACCGTTGCGGTGCCCACAAAGCCGCCCAGCTTCAACAGCCAACCCACAGCCGCAGTACCGATGCCGCCGCCGACCTTCACGCCCAGAGAGGAGCAGCTGTACATCATACCGTCCATGTGGACGCCGGTGGTGCGTGTAGTGTAGCCGCTGGCCTCAGCAATAAGAGCGTTCAAAGAGCCGCTGAGGGTACCTGCAAAGACGCCCTTGATGAACATGAACAGCAGGAACATGGAGAGATTCTTCTGCATGGCAAAGTAGATCATGGGAATGCCCAGCACGCTGCTGATGGCGTAGCCCCAGAAGTTAACCTTCTGCATACTGCCGGTCTTTTTGATGAGGACAGGCGCAAAGGCCAGTGCGATGATAACAGGGAACATCTTCATCATGGAGAACTGCCCCAGCAGACTGCCATCGCCCCAGTAATAGGTGGCGCAGAACACACCGGCACCGGTGGTCAGGTTGCTCATGATATAGTACACGATGTAGATGGCGAGGATCATCAGGTAATACTTGTTGTGGACGAGGATCTTAGCGGTCTCGGCAAAGCCATGCTTTTTCTCCTCGGCAACTGCTTTGCCTTCCTCTGCGGCTTTGCTGGTGTTGCCGCTCAGTTCTTCCTCCGGCAGCTCTTTAACTGCAAGGCAGCTGATGGTGTTGACCACCAGACCAACGATCGCGAAAATCAGAGCCGTGGTACGCCAGCCTGCGGCACCGCTGCCGAACTTCTCCACCATGCCGGTAACGGCAAAGCCCATAAAGATGTTGGTGACGACCGCAAACATAAAACGGAAGGATCCCAGCTGCACACGCTCATTGTTGTTTTTGGTGATCAGTGCCACCAGAGAGGAATATGCAATGCCGTTGGCAGTATAGAACACTGCGTTCAGTGCCGTGTACACGATGAAGAAGTAGATATACTGCATGGTGGTGCTGCCAGCCGGGATGGCAAACAGCAAAAACAGGCAGAGGGAAACACCTACCTGACCAAACAGCATCCACGGACGTGCCTTGCCCAGCTTGGAGTGGGTGCGGTCGATCAGGGTACCAAAGATCACGTCGCTGATGCCGTCCAGAATCTTGGAAGCCAGCATCAAAGAGCCAATGATGGCGCTGTCCAGACCCAGTGTTCCGGTCAGATAAAGCAGTACAAAGCTGGAAACCAGACCATAGGAGCAGTTAGAGGCCAGATCGCCGGAACCGTAGGCCAGCTTCTGATACCATTTCAGATATTTTTTCTCTGTCGTTGCAGTAGCAGACATGGGGATTCTCCTTTCAAGATGTGCTGTATCATTCACGGCGACAGAATGCGTCTGTCTCTTTACATTTTTTCAAAAGCACTCTATAATAAAGCCATCGGCCGCACAGCTTTTACAGAATGTTTTTGTATTGTGCCTATATTTTAGCAATTCCGTTCACATTCCACAATGACAGCATCGTGTGCCGCATCCATCAGATTGTATCATATTCGCACATTGCGGAAAAGGAGACTCTTTCATGAAACCGGATTCCACCAGCTATGAGAATATTTTGGAGGTTGAAAACTGGGGCAGTCAGCTCTCTACCTTCTACAAGATCATGTCCCCGGTGCAGATCACGCTGGAGTCCTGTACCGGTCTGGGAGAAGCCGACCAATACAGCATTCAGATGTTCTCACCGAATGGCTGCTGGCTGCATGAAAACTCTATGGATGCTTTATTCCGTGCCCTCAGCTCTCGTCCGCTGCACCGCCACGATTATTTTGAACTGATGCTGGTGTTGGAAGGGGAGGTCGTCCAACAGATCGAGGAAAAAGAATACCCCTACCGTGCCGGAACCTGTTGTCTGGTAAACCGCAGCATCCTCCATAACGAACGTTTCATCGGCCCCGCCAAGCTCTGTTTTCTTGGTCTATCTGTGGATTTTGTCCGCAGCCTGACGGAATCTGCATCCCTGCAATTATTTGAAGCCGAGCGCCATCTGCCGGAAAATCCCATTTTGCAGTTCATGCTGGCAAATCTGGGACAAGACCTCCGAAAGGAATATCAGGACCTTTTCCCCACACCGGAAAACACCGATAGTGTTCAAACCCTGGCAACGCTCATCGCCCGCATGACCCACATCCTGCACGAACCCAGTGCCGCCGCCACCTATTATTTGAAGGGCGCACTTTGCGAACTGTTCGATTTTCTGTCATCCGGGTTCTATGTCACCCCGGTGCACCTGAGCAGCAGCCCCGAAAGCCTGCTCTTTCTGCGTATCAGCCGTTTGCTGGAAGATACAGATGGTCGGTTGCCTCGCAGCGAACTGGCACGGCTTTTGAATTACAACGGTAGCTACCTCAATTCCATCGTCCAGCGCCGCACCGGTCTGTGTCTTTTCGATTACGGCATGACCTTCTGTTTCCAGAAGGCTGAACGGCTGCTGCGAGAAACGACCCTTTCCGTCAGCGAGATCGCCCTGCAGCTCAAATTCACCAACCGCACCCACTTCTACGAACTGTTCCGGCAAAAGTACGGCATGACCCCGCAACAATGGCGCAAGATGCAGAAAAGCGCAGAGCACTCTGAATAAGGTGCTCTGCGCTTTTCTCTTAATCTTCTAACCCATGGTTCCCGGTTACGTTTTTCAAGTATTCTTCTGGATTGCCATTCAGAATCAAATCGGCATAACCAAGTGGGTCATTATAAATGAGGTAGTCCAACTCTGACCTCTGTGCCATGGTAACATCCAACGCATCCTCGACCCCGGTGCAATTGATGGAAATCTTTCTCCCATCCCGGAGCAGCAGTTCCACGCAGCCGGTGTCCATGTTGAATTTGCAGGCTCTTTCATCGTACTTCATGTTTGTGTCCTTTCCGCCTTACGGCACTCTCACAGTGGTCTGTCGTGCTTTCTTATGATAAGGTCTAGGACGTTTTTCGATGGAAGCAACGGATTCGTTCTGTTTTCCAAAGAATACAAAAAATCTGAACCCTTCTCCTATTGGAAAAAAGTTCGGATTTTGTTGTTGTGGTGCAGGCAACAGCACAGAATCATCTGCACCGGGAATTCTGGGCGGGGCATCCCAACGAAAAGTGGAAGGTCCAATTATCCACAAGCTCTATCTGAGTGCGATTCTCGATTTGTGTGACCGGAGAATCGTCAGCTATGTTATTCGTGACCGAAATGACAACAAGCTGGTTTTTGACACGCTTGATAAAGCTGTTCTGGAAAATCCGAATGCACACCCGCTGTTCCACAGCGACCGTGGATTCCAGTACACCAGCAGAACCTTCCACAAGAAACTGCTGGATGCCGGGATGACACAGAGTATGTCCCGTGTTGGCCGCTGCATTGACAACGGCCCGATGGAAGGCTTCTGGGGAATCCTGAAGCGTGAGTGCTATTATGGGCATACTTTTACAAGCCGAGAACAGCTCATTTCCACGATTGAAAACTATATTGACTACTACAACAACCGCCGTTACCAGCACAGACTGTTCATCCAGACTCCCATGCAGGCTCATGTCAGTGCCATGAATCGGGTAGCTTAACTGGCTGGTTGTACAAAAAATTCGCCGTTCCTTTGGTGAAACGGCGAATAAAATCTTATATTATTTTTATTGTCTACTTGACGGAGTGCACGTCATTTTTTGCATCGGCTCCTTTTTGTCTGCCCCGCAGCCGACTTTCCCAGCTTCAAAATTGTATTTCTCTCGAGGACAACAGTGAAATGAAAATTTAGATTTTCCCCACGCTTAACATTAAAAAGAAAAGCTCACAATTATATTCACAAAATAAAGAAAAATCGTTAAATAGCGAGATAAAAGGCCGAAAAAGCACGATTTTTCAAGTGGATTCGTTTAAAAGTGAAATGCATTCATGAAATGAAATTGTACAAAAATCGGGGGATTTTTTGGGCGTTATGTTAGCCAAACCGCAGAAATGGACGCATCCGGCGGACAAATTTTGCAAAACCCCTTTTCTTTTGCAGAAAGGAGCGGTATAATGCCGCCATAGCACAAGGGCGTGCAAAGTTCCAGAAGGAGGAACGGACATCCCTTGTGTATTTTCAGAACGCAATGCTTTAGCAGAGTATAAAACTAAAGCGGCAAAGAGAGGGGAAACATCTATGAGATTCGATCGTCGTATTTCGCGCCGCAGCTTCCTGGCAGCTGCCGGTGTTGCCTCCGCAGCGCTGGCTCTGACGGCCTGCGGTGGCTCTTCCAGCTCGGTGGCGGCTTCCTCCGCTTCCGGCACTGCCTCCTCTGCGGCTGGCACTGCAAAGGGCGGCACCCTGAACATCATGCTGGAGACCGAGGTCCAGTCGCTGGACCCGCAGGTAGCCACCGACGGCACCTCCTTTGAGGTCATTGCAGGCTACACCGACGGTCTGATGCAGATGGATGCAGACGGCGCAGCAGTTCCCGCCATTGCAGAGACCTACGACATCAGCGAGGACGGCAAGACCTACACCTTCCACCTGCGCGACGCCAAGTGGTCCAACGGCGAAGCTGTTACCGCTGCCGACTTCGTGTTCGGCTGGCAGCGCGCTGTGGATCCCGCCACCGCTTCCGAGTATTCCTATATGCTTTCTGACATCGGTCAGGTGGTCAACGCTGCCGAGATCATTGCAGGCGAAAAGCCCGTCACCGATCTGGGCGTGACTGCCGTGGACGATAAGACGCTGGAAGTCCAGCTGAACGTTCCCGTCAGCTACTTCCTGAGCCTGATGTACTTCCCCACCTTCTATCCGGTCAACGAGGCGTTCTACAACACCTGCAAGGACACCTTTGGCACCAGCCCCGACACGGTGCTGTCCAACGGTGCCTTCAAGCTGACCGACTACCAGCCCGCCGCAACGGCCTTTACGCTGGAAAAGAACCCCGATTACTACGATGCTGACAAGATCGCTCTGGACAGTCTGGCCTATCAGGTCATCAAGGACAGCCAGCAGGCACTGATGAGCTACCAGACCGGTGCTCTGGACATAACCCTGCTGAACGGCGAGCAGGTGGATCAGGTCAAGGATGACCCTGAGTTTACCAGCGTGGGTGCCGGTTACCTGTGGTACATCAGCCCCAACATCGGCGGTGTGCCGGAGCTGGCCAACGAGAACCTGCGCAAGGCCATCACCTTTGCACTGGATCGTGACGCCATTACCGGAGACGTGCTGAAGGACGGCTCTGCACCCTGCTACACCGCCGTTCCGCCGCAGTTTGCCACTGGCCCCGACGGCAGCGATTTCAGCGCCGACCAGACCAAGTTTGCAGAGTTCTGCGCTTATGATGCCGACAAGGCCAAGGAATACTACGAGCAGGCCAAGACCGAGCTGGGCAAGGATTCCTTCACCTTCGATATGGTGGTGGATGCCGACGATGCACCCCAGAAGGTGGCGCAGGTCGTCAAGGAGCAGCTGGAGACCACGCTGGCAGGCTTTACCCTGAACCTGACCGTGGAGCCCAAGAAGCAGCGCGTGCAGGATATGCAGGACGGCAACTTTGAGATCGGCCTGACCCGCTGGGGCCCCGACTACGCCGACCCCATGACCTATCTGGGTATGTGGGTGACCGGCAACTCCAACAACTACGGTCTGTGGAGCGATGCCGACTACGATGCCATCATTGACGAGTGCACCACCGGCGATCTGTGCACCGACCCCGAGGGCCGCTGGGCTGCCCTGTACGAGGCAGAGCAGATCGTTCTGGAGCAGGCGGCCATCTTCCCCCTGTACGGCCAGTGCAATGCCGAGATGGTCTCCTCTGCTGTTACCGGCGTAGAGTTCCACCCTGTGGCACTGAACCGCGTGTACAAGAACGCCGTTAAGAGCGAGTAAAACTGAAAGCACACTGAACAAGGCCGCACAGTGGCCTGCAAAGAGCCACTGTGCGCCTTTTTGGCATTGTGCCTGTCCGCGGCAGAAGAACGACTGACCGCGAGATCCCGGAAGGAAAAAGGGGGTCCACCCGACGTGAAAAAATATACGCTCAAGCGAATCCTGACCTCGCTGTTTACGCTACTGGCAATTTTGCTGGTGCTGTTCATCCTGATGCAGCTGATGCCCGGTTCGCCCTTCAATGATGAAAAGCTGACGCCGGATATGCGTGCAGCCCTGTATGCAAAGTACGGCCTTGACCAGCCTATCTATATCCAGTTCTTCCGCTATGTGGGCAATATGCTCCGGGGCGATCTGGGTGTCAGCTACAATATCTCCAAAAATACGCCCATCTCCCAGCTCATCCAGTCCCGTCTGCCCATCTCCATTCAGGTGGGCGGCATGGCGGTCACGCTGGGTGCCATCGTAGGTCTGGTACTGGGCATCCTTGCCGCTTTGAAGCGGGATACTGTGGTGGACTCCATCGCCACCATCATCTCGGTCATCGGCGTATCGGTGCCGTCCTATGTGTTCGCGCTGGCGCTGAGCTACACCTTCGGCTTCAAATTCCGCTGGTTCCCCATGCTGTTTTCCGCCAAGGATATCTTTGGCTCCAGCGTGCTGCCCAGCATCTCGCTTTCCATGTTCACCATGGCATCCATCGCCCGCTTTACCCGTAGTGAGATGATCGAGGTGCTGGATTCCGATTATATGCTGCTGGCCGAGAGCAAGGGCATCTCCGGCCCGGCGCTGATCTTCCGCCATGCGCTGCGCAACGCCCTGATCCCCATCATCACGGTGCTGGCACCGCTGATCGTGGACCTGATGACCGGCTCGCTGGTGGTGGAAAAGATCTTTGCCATCCCCGGCGTGGGCAGCCTGCTGGTGACGGCCATCCAGTCCAACGATTACAACGTGGTCATTGGTCTGAGCTTTATTTACAGCGCCATGTACATTGGCATCATGCTGGTCGTTGACCTGCTGTACGGCATCATCGATCCGCGCATTCGTTTGGCAAAGGGGGACGACTAAATGGCAGAAAAAGCGATCCGGCTGGGCGGCGAATCCACCGCCGATGCCATTGTCAGCGCCGTGGATGCAATGTACACGGAGCACACCTTTGCGGAAAAGGATTTTGCCCTCAAGCACAACGAGGACGAGATCAGCGTGGATACCAACTTTGCGGCGCAGAACTTCTGGAAGGAAGCGCTCATCCGCTTTTTCAATAAAAAGAGCGCCGTGCTGGGTCTTGTCCTCATTGTGGTCATCGTGCTGCTGGCCGTTTTTGGCCCGGGCATGAACAGCTACACCTACTCCGGGCAGGATCTGAGCCAGAAAAACTTTGCACCCCGCGTGCCGGGCATTGAGCAGTTCGGCATTCTGGACGGCAGCGAGAAGATGAGCACCACCACCGGCACCAAGGTGACCAACGCTTATCAGGAAAAAGACAAGCTGGATGTCTACTA
>Red_p1__coassemble_194_pt1 | contig 37650 bp, 23 predicted proteins | sample Red_p1__metabat2_low_PE_013 | metagenome-assembled genome bin Red_p1 | reverse complement strand
GGCAAGGAGACTGTGATCCGCCGTTTGCAGACCGAAGGCAAGGTGGCCATGGTGGGCGACGGCATCAACGATGCTCCGGCGCTGACCCGGGCAGACACCGGCATTGCCATTGGCGCTGGGGCGGATGTGGCGCTGGATGCCGCCGATGTCGTCCTGATGAACTCCCACCTGTCCGACGTGCCCGCCGCCATCCGGCTGAGCCGGGCCACCCTGCGCAACATCCACGAAAACCTTTTCTGGGCCTTTTTCTACAACGTGATCGGCATCCCGCTGGCAGCCGGCGTCTTTATCCCCTTTGGGCTGACACTGAACCCCATGTTTGGCGCAGCTGCCATGAGCCTGTCCAGTTTTTGTGTTGTCAGCAATGCGCTGCGGCTGAACTGGGTGGACCCCCACGACCCCAAAAAGGACCACAAATATCTCCCCCGCTCTGCTGAACGTGTCGTTCAGCCCGACGCCACCGAACCACCGGCAGCCCCTGCTCCGGCAGAGACTGCCCCCATTTCCACTTCAAAGGAGGAACCCATTATGAAAAAGACCATGAAGATCGAAGGCATGATGTGCGGCCACTGTGAGGCCCGTGTCAAAAAAGCACTGGAAGCTCTGCCGGAGGTAGAGCTGGCTGAGGTGAGCCACACCGCAGGCACTGCTGTGGTGACTCTGCGCAGCGACCTTGCCGACGAGGCGCTGAAGCAGGCTGTGGAAGCACAGGATTACCCGGTGCTCTCCATCCAGGACGCTGAGTAACGGCTTTTATCTGCAAAATACCCCGCACCCAATGCCTTGCAAAAGGCGCAGGTGCGGGGCATTTTGCTGCCGGCGTTTACTGGACATAGAATAAGACACGGGTGATATACTCCCGCTCATCTCCGGTAGAAAGGTAATCATTCAGGGCAAATTCGTAGGAATCGGACTGGATGTGAAGGTCGTTTTTTGCGCAGTAGTCCAGGATGCGCTCGTATGCTTTGCCAATGGAAAGATAATCCCCCACATGGTAGGTGCATACGCACCGCCCCGCCGGAAGCTCCCGGATCTCCGGCACGGCGGGGATCTTTTTTTCAATGGGGAGAAATGCATACTCGGCCTCGGTATACCGGCCCGCACAGATACGGTCATAGGGGACCACGGCGCCGCTTTGGAAATAGACCGGGAGCTTCTCCTTAAAAGCACGAACAAAGCACTGTTTTGTAGCCAGGCTGACATCCTCCAGCGTATGCGGCTGCGGTACCGGCTGGAGCAGGATATACTGCCGCTCGATCTGCTCCAGCGTCACCTTTTCCCCCTCGTGCTGCGCACAGAGGCAGGATTCCATCTGGGTGCACCGTTGTTTGACCCGGCTTTTGAGCATCTGCAGCTCCTCGATGCGGCGATTGATGACCACCAGCTGCTTTTGGAGCGCTGCAATGGACCGCTCCATGGTGTAATGTTTCATGTGTTCTTTGATCTCGTCCAGGGAGAAACCGATCTTTTTCAGGATCAGGATGGTGTCCAGATAATCCAGCTGTGCAGGGCTGTAATAACGGTAGCCGTTGCTGGGGTCGGTATAGGCTGGGCAGAACAGCCCGATCTTATCATAGTAGATCAGTGTTTGCCGGGAAATATTTTGATGTTTGGATAGCTCCCCAATGGTGAAGCAGCTGTTCATAAGATCCCCCTTGACATTATAGTTACTATATAGTTTATGATATAACACAGACCGATATTTTACAAGGAGGAACTTTTCATGAAAGCCCGTATTTCTGCTCTGTGGAGCAGGCTGACCGACGGTATAACGGCCAGGAAGATCTTTTATATTATCCTGGGTGCCATGATCTGCTCGTTTGGCATCCACAACATCCACCAGCGCACCAACATCACCGAGGGGGGCGTGATCGGCATGATGCTGCTCATCGATCACTGGCTGCACCTCTCCCCCGCCTATATCACCCCTGTGCTGGATGCATCCTGCTATCTGCTGGCATTTAAGATCCTGGGCGGCAATTTTATCAAAATGTCGCTGATCTCCACCTCCTGCATCTCGCTGTTTTATAAACTGTGGGAGCAGTTCCCCCCCATGCTGCCGGACCTGTCCGGACACCCGCTGATCGCTGCGATCCTTGGCGGTCTGTTTGTGGGCGTGGGCGTCGGCTTGATCGTGCGGCAGGGCGGCTCCAGCGGCGGAGACGATGCCCTGGCGCTGGTGATCGCTCATCTGACCCACTGGCGGCTGTCCCGCTCGTATCTGTTTACCGACCTGACGGTGCTGGCTTTGTCCCTCAGCTATATCCCCGTCCGCCGGATCGTTTTTTCCCTGGTCACGGTGACCATCTCGTCCTACCTGATCGACTGGATCAAGGACTATAAGGCTGCGCCATCCGCTACGCCCCAGACATGACCCGATCCTTCCTGCCTTTTATGCATTGACCGCAAAGATCCCCCGCCGATCCATCGACCGGCGGGGGATCTTTTGTCCGTCTGCTCCTATACAGGCTTTCGGGGGTTTATGAAGTGCGGAGGCTCAGTCCTCTTCTTCCAGACAGCTCGGACGATCCGGACACACCACAAAGCTGACTTCTGCCAACCGCTCAAGCAGTGCGTCCGCATCGTGTTCCAGTTTATACTCCATCTCCTCCCGGTAGAGCGGAAGAACCTGATAGAAATTGACCTCCTCGCCGCCGGGCAGGATGCAGACTTCGCCGCAGGTATCAAGATCCATATCCTGGAGGCCGGTCAGGATCGCAGCGCAGAGTTCTGTATCCTCCGCAAACGGCGACTGTTTTTCCATCGTGTGACCAAAACCCAGCCAGGTATCGTTGGAAATGGGCAGGCGGGCCAACACTTTCAGCAGACCTACCGGCCAATACCACCGCTGCTCCTGCATGGAGTCCTTATCCAGTTTCCAGTCCGGCGGCAGAGCAATGGCCAGCTCTGCCCGCTCCAGCTTGTATTCCGCCAGCTCCTTTGGCACATTCATTCGGTGAGCGCCCATGCCCATGGTCACCAGCGTGTAATAGTTCCGCCGCTCCGAAGGCGGAACCACGCAGATATCCACATGGATATCCGGAGAGTCCAGCTCGTGGAACACCTGGTCAAAGGCGCCGAAGGTGCTTTGAATATGCTGCTCTATTGCAGACATCTCATCCTCCGAATAAACCTCCGGCTCGCTGTTTTTTCTTGATGACCAGAAGGCATCCGCCTTCGTGCCGTCCGGGTTCAGGAAAATCTGAAAATACTGATCGTCTCCCGGCTGTTGATAGACAAGACCAATGCGGCGGGTCTGGTCCACAAACACACCTGTTAGAATGCCCTCTGGTTCTCCTTCGGGGGTGTGGGTCAGCCATTCACCGCTGTCCAGCCGTTCCTTGAGCTGCCGCAGCCAGTCGGCTCCCATCTTAGAGAGGCCAGCTTCATTCATACGGAAGGAGAGCTCCACAAGATGTTCCTCCACCGGGTATTGGAATTCACAGCAGGGGGAGTTTTTCTCATAGTTATACCGCTCTGGGTGGAACAGCTCATAAAATTCAGCAAGCCCTGCTTCGTCTACTCGGATACAAGCTATGGCACGCTGTTTATCATCCGCATTCTCGTCCAGTCCCCGCTGGAGCGTTTGGTCAGCATCGGGATTGATCCAATGATATTCCATCTGTTCCAGGGTGGCTCCTGCTCTGATCTCTTTTTTTAAGGTCAGGAACTCATAATCTCCCGGTTCCAGTTTTAATCCTTGCTTGACGGCATCCAGCGCACCGGATTTATCGCCAAAATGCGCCCGCAGCTTGCCCAGATGGAGCCAGATCCAAGGGTAATCCGGCTCCTCTTTTGCACCCCGCTCCGCATATTCCAGTGCTTCTTCCAACCTGCCGCAATACATCAACGCCACAGAATACCGGTAGTACCAGGTAGCGCAGCCCGTGGCGTTTTTCTCCGAATCCTTCATCCATTCCGCAGCGCGGTAGTAGTGGATGTAATCGTCCAGGTTAAGGCAGGCAAAGGCATACCAGAGGGCAATCTGCAAATCCTGGTGAGCCTGTTTTTCGCTGAATCGTCCTTCTTCTACGCCATTTTGGATAAAATCCTGTAACCAGCCGAGCATTTTTCCAAAGTAACCGGAAACCCCTTCATCAAAAGCCGCCAGGGTCTCGATATCCTCTGCCGAGAGCAGGGAGCCGGTCTCCGGATGAATGTCCGGCTCTATTTCCTTCTCCCACAGGCGGACCGTTCCCACATCTCTGCGGAAGGTATGAAATCCCCCCTGGTCTATCTGGGAGTCCTCAAAGAAATCTCTGGCAGCATCCAGCACAGCGGGCAGATCCCAGGCGAGGAAGTCCAGATACCCATAATACAGGCCAGTGGCCCCGCCCAGGAAGGTCACCGCCTCTGCTCCGGCCTTTTCCAGGATGGCATCCCGCAGATCATCCCGGAATTGCAGGATCTGTTCTGCCCGGTCCTCCCCCGCAAAACCGTCCACCGGATAGCACAGGAACCCGGCGGCAATGCCGTCCCGATGATACTCGTCCACCGTATCTGCACGGGCTGTCAGGTAGTCGTTGATGAGCACCGGCAGCCGGCAGCTCCCGGTATAGACATCCAGCCGCCAGTCAGCCTCCGGGTCCTCCACCGGTTCCAGTTCATAGGCAAGGTAGCTGTTTTCCAGGTAGTCGCTGCCATCCCGCCAGAGAGAAAGCCCCATGCTTTGCAGCAACTCCGGCAGTTCAGAAAGCAGCTTGGCCGGTTCGTCTTTCGGTTGAGCATAAACATCAAACCCAGCAACAAAGGCGATAGCGGAAACTTCTCCGATGGTTTGATCCACCAGCATAGAGAGTGCCCACCAGACCTTGTCTGTGTCCTCTTTCAAGATCGGGGTCAGCTTTTCACAGTAAAGGACCAGACTTACCTGATGATCCTCTGTTTCCTCTGCCCACATCTGCACATCCTCAGCCCGAACTTCGATCTCTCCAGCCCGCAGCTCGAACCCCTCACAGGGCTGGCGGCCTACCCAGATATTCCAATGCTCAAGCACCGATTCTGGGGCCTGCTTCTGGAAGTACACCAACGGGAACAGGCGGGAGCGAAGCCCCTCTGGACTGAGGATCAATTCATACTTTTCGCCATTGAAGCCCAGCTCAAAGGCGGTATCCCCCAGGGCGGATCGAAGCGCATTGCCGCATTTTTCAACCAGTTCTTCGCCGCGCTGGTGTGTTTCGTCCGTATCTATGATTTGACGCAGTTCTGCCTCAATCTGAGAAAAGGCTGCCCATGCTTCCTGCGTCCTTTCACGGAAGTTCTTTTCAAAGCGGGGCAAGGACAAACGACGGCGGCAATCGTCTATGTACTCCTGGGTATCGTTATCTCCGGGGCGGGCTTCCAGGGCCTTTTCAAAGTAACGCAGGGCGGGGCCTTCCTCATCCAGACAGTAATAGGCCAAAGCGATTCGATAATTCCAGCAGTGATCTTCGGCAAAATACGTCTCATGGGGGGCCAGAAGTTCCAGCGCCTTTTCAAAAGGCTCCCGGTCGCCCATCTCTGCAATGGCGATATACGCCTTGGCCAGTTCGCTGTCTAGCTCCGGAGGGCGCTCCCCGGCGGGAATCGCTTCCAGGGTGTCGATTACCTTCTGCGCTTCATCCTGTTCAAACCACTGCTGGCATTGCTCCAATAGCTCCATAACGGCACCTCCTTTTTATTTTGGCAAATATACGGGCCTGCTTTCAGCACTGCTTATTTGGTGGAAAACGTATGCAGGTAAAAGTCGGTGAACGCCTCCAGTTCTTCCTTTTGGCAGAGGTAGATATACCGGCTCTCGTTCTCCATATTGCAGTTGTTCTGAGTGGCTTATATTTTTATTATAGGCACGAATATTTGAAAATACAAGACTCTTCTCCATGTTTCATTGGACCTTTTTATCCCTCTATGAAGGAACGACTCATAATATAAAATTTGTCTTGGCTTGGAAGGTACTTTTTTTCCATTGGTTCTAATGTGTCATCATAGCGTTCCACTTCCTCTTCGCTGATTGCCATAACAGGGCTAAGAGTGGATTTTCCCACACCGGAAGATCCAATAAATGCAATCGTTTTTCCCTCCGAAATAAAAGACACAAGTTCCTTGTATCCATTTTCTTCTGTTGAAGTCGTAACCAGAATATCCACACCAAAAGCAACTGAAGATACTTCTGAAAGTTTCTGTTCCAAATCATCGCATAGATCCGATTTTGTCAGAACAATGACAGGCATAGCACCGCTGTCCCACCCAATGGAAATATACCGTTCCAACCGTCGCAGGTTAAAATCATTATTCAACGCCATGCACAGAAATACAATATCAATGTTCGCAGCAACTACCTGCTCCTGCTGTGGTTCTCCGGCTGCTTTACGGACACCTCCGCCAATTTCTCCCCTTTGTCGGATATAGTCGCCATCTTTCATAGCCTGCTGCGATTGTGCTTTGATTTTTGTCCAATGTCCAGAGCATAGGCTTCATTGATCATACCCGAACAAGCCGCTCAGCTTGATATGATGGCCACAAAAGACGATGGCTACGAAAAAATGTCTTGATGTAGCCATTTTGTAGCCAGTAAAAAAGAGTCCCGAAAAGTGCTGTGTTTCCAACACTTTTCGGGACTCTGAAACCTATTATTTTGGATTATTCCCACTCGCCGAGTTAAATCCATTTCTAAACTTTTTTGTATAGAGGATTTGATTCGTCGTGGTTTTATTTGATACAGATTATCCTAAGGTCTATTCGGACTTTTGCTATCAAAAATCTATCTGGGCCATCCTATCAGGAGGTTTGCTTGAGATGGACGATTGGGTGGCTTAGGAGTATTATAGCACGATTCCATTAAAAATGCTATCTCAATCTTCCTTCTCTATTGTCCGCACAAGAAGTTTCCCCGAAAGAATGTCAGGAGAATTTTGAGATGTAATCGTATATTCAATCTCGGTCGGGATCTGTTGTAAAAAGATTGGCGTCGGAAATGCTATGACTGTATGGTGCTTAATATAGTCAAATTTGACTTTTACAATGTACTGGTCGTTCTCCGCAAATATTTCATAACAGTATATATCAGCGATGTACTCTCGATAATCATCTTGATAATTCCTTCTCATGAAAGGATCAAAAGGACGAATATTGGGGCTTGTGCCTATATGTGAACCGAGTTTTTGAGAGTCCTCGTATGCTTTATACTGTGCTGTTGGAGGAATGGATAACAAATCTTCAAGGTCACACTTATCCAACAGATATTTTATTGCATATTCATCTTGAATCTCTGGAAATTTATCCACCGGCAACAACATTTCATTATTAAATCGAAGCTCCACTTCAACATCTTCGTCAACTGCAGTTCCGCTATTTTCTATGGCAAACCGAATGCAAGTTAGACCTGCATAAGCTTCTTCAATTTTCGACCAATTGATAAACCCAGAAATTGACTCATACAGCTCCATAATCAGCTCATATTTAAGTTCCTCATCTTTGGTTCCGGTATAGCTGCATCTGCCCATCAAAGAGACGCTTGTGATATTTTGGGATAAATTTCCAAGGTGAAAAAATCATTGGACAACGAAATTTCAAGGGCTTTAGCAACTGCTACAATTGTCTCCTGGAGTTTTTGATCAACTGTAACTGGTGGAAAAAGCGAGTCGCCCATATAGGCAAAAGCGTTCCATGGAGACTTTTCGCTTCCATTCTTTTTTACAGGCAACCGCCGACCCATGTGCATAGAATCAATTTTTCGATACAACTCTTTGATTTCCGCAAGTTGTATCTTTGAGTTTTTTGAAGTATTAAACTTAAAATCAAGGACAGTAAGCGTTTCACACAAATGTCCGTCCACATCTATTCCACGCAGAACAAGTTGCGATTTTCGTTGAAGCTTGGCATCGGCAACCGCCTTTACCGAAAGAAAATACTGAGTTAGATGTGCATAAAACGAGCTTTCAAAGTCTTCGGCTGTACAATAGCTAAAATAGATTCCGTTGTATTTTTGCTTCAAAGCTTGTACTTTTTTGTATCCTTCCGAATCCATCTTAGATGGAGAAATCGGCTTTTCAGAGAAATACAAAAACACCTGCTTTCCAGCGTCCAGCATGATTTCAATTTCTTCCTCTGTGCCGGAACCATATTCATCTGTGGGTGTTCCAAATCGCGTCCAAAACAACGCAACCGCTGCATCACATTTTTTAACAAACTGTTCATTCAGCAATGCTTGTGGTTTTCCACCTGATTGTGGATAGGAATTTTTACTCCAATGTCGTGTTCTGATACTAATGCCCAGCGTGTCAGAAAATTGATCATTGAATTTTTGCACGGTTCTATTGATGACTTCAATTTCTTCTTTTATATCGCCAGGACAAGATATCAATAAGTCATATTGTGTCACATTTTGGGGCAAGTTCTCACACCACCTTTCAGTTTATAATACCTGCTTTAACAGTTCCACCGCACTCTCCTCGCTGGGGTCGTTGGTGCCCAGCTCCCCGCGGAAGGCGCGGGCGAGGATGGCTTTTTTGATAAGGTCGATCTGCTCCAGCACCCCTTCGGCGGCTTCCTTGGCCTGCTGCTCATTGGCAAGGAGGTTGTCGAGGATGTACACAACTTCATCTTGTTCTTCTCTCGTTGGAATAAGCAACTCGAGAGAACGAATATCATCTAATCCTAAGCCTATTTTTGTCGCTCCGCGCTGCTTATTTCGCATTTGCTGTAATCCAACATCAGAAATTAAATACCATGCAAGAAATTCCGCATTATCTTTTGCTGTTGGGCGGGCTAATGCAATGTGCTGATTGATATATGCGTTTTGCTCCATTTCACGCACTATCCCAACCATACCTATATCTGCGGTAATTGAAATCAAAATATCATTTTTTTGTAATTTTGTACGTTGACCCTCAGTCTGGCCAGGCAAATTCACATATTGAATATCTGATAAATCTAGCTCTATTGTACCATGATTAAGATTTCCCATCCGTACAAAGATGTCTCCATTGTCAGCGTAGTATTTAGCCCATCCTCGAGACCCGCTTGTCACATACTCAAATAGCTGTGTAGATGTTCGTGCCTCCCAACTCTCCATCCCCACACCATGTTCTTTTCTCCACTGGGCAGTGAGTTCGCCAGTGAAGGCTTTATGGAGGATGGCGGCTTTGCGGGTTTCAAAGCTGTCCAGCGCATCCTGCGCCTTTTGTTTGGCCTCATCCAACTTGGCAAACAGGCTTTCAATGCGGTCGACAATGCGATGTTGTTCAGCAAGAGGAGAAAGGGGAATCATATAATCCATAACGCTGGCTGCCGACAAATTAGGCTGTGCAGAACCATTCTCCGCCAAAACTTGTTGGTGTCCTATTACATTTGAGCAGAGTAAATAGTACAAATACTCTTTCAATAGACTCTGATTGGCACGCAAAATGCAAAGAGATGAAGATATCGCACCTTTGAATTTTTGATGTACTATAGCAGTTTTTCCAAGTGAGCCTCGTAGGCAATATAGAATATCACCTTGTTGTATCTTTCCTGCACGGAGCGCATCATATTTTTCTTCTGAAATATAATTAAATTCCGCCTCGTTTAATTCCCCATCAACAATAGCTCCCGCATTTATAAATGGAACTCCACTGAATTGATAATCTTTTTTTGAGGGATAGTTAGTCCCCCGATCACCATTATAAAGGTTGATAGAGGCTTTTAACCTAACCCAACACCAATTCCCCGGCACCGGATACGGCTGCTCGCTCGCCGGCACCAGTGCCGCCTGTAGGCGTTCCTCGGGTGTCAGGGTTTCTTTCTTCTTTCCTCTTGCCATCAGTCCTGCACCTCCAACGCCCGCAGCTCTCTCACCACGCTCATCAACAGGTCCACGGCCTCCTCCAGATTGGCTGCAGCCTCCTCGGCACTCTCCGCCGGGTCAGGCAGGTCGTTGTAGTCCAGCACCGAGTCATCCCGGATAAGACCCAGATCCAGGCTGTTGCCCTTTTCCGCGATCTGCTCTCGGGTAAAGACGCTCCACCGCTCGTCCTGTACGGCATGGCGGTCCTCAGCCTCGTAAGCCTTCTCAAAGTCCGCAAAATGCTCGGGTTTCAGCGGGGTGGTCTTGCCAAAGCTGGGCATATTGGTACGCAGGTCATAGAACCAAACCTCCTTGGTGTTGCCCTTGTCACTCTTGCACCGGGTGAAGAACAGCACATTGGTTTTAACACCCTGGGCATAGAAAATGCCGGTGGGCAGGCGGAGGATGGTATGCAAATCACACTTGTCCATCAGGTCGCAGCGAATCTTCTCGCCGTCACCATCGGCAAAGAGCACATTGTCAGGCAGCACCACGGCGGCCCGGGCCTTGCCGTTGGCTTTCAGGCTGCGGTAGATGTGCTGCAGGAAGTTCAGCTGCTTGTTGCTGGTGGAGAAAGTGAAGTCATCCCGGGTGGCACGCTCGCCGCCCTTCTTGGTACCGAAAGGCGGATTGGTGAGCACCAGGTCAAAATCATGGAGGGCCTTGCCCTGGTTGGACAGGGTATCGGCCAACAAAATTTGGCCGTCGATGTCGTGGAGCATGGCGTTCATCAGGGCCAGACGGTGTGTGTCGTGGACCAATTCGCAGCCGGTAAAGGCCTCTTCCCGCTCGAACTTGGCCTGATCGGCGTCCAGATCGTAAAAATCATCGGTATGCTCTTTGACATACTGATGGGCTGCAATCATAAAGCCGAAAGTGCCGCAGGCGGGGTCGTTGCACCGCTCTCCGGGCTGGGGCTTCATCAGGCGGGTCATCACATCAATGAGGACACGGGGGGTAAAGTACTGGCCTGCGCCGGACTTTTTCTCGTTGGCGTTCTTCTCCAACAGCCCTTCATACAGGTTGCCCAACCCCTCTTCCCGGGCGGAGTACCAGTCCAGGCCGTCAATGGTGGTGATGATCTTTTCCAGGTTCTTGGGCTCGTCGATGTTGGTGGCGGAACCCTGATAGATCTCCCGCACCCGACCGGTGCAATTTTCACCCAGGTGGGCCAACAGCTCTTTATAGAATTTCTTCAGCTCGATGCCGCTTTTGGCAGTAAGTTGATCCCAGCGGTAGGCAGCGGGAATCTGGCTTTCTGCACCGGTCTCCTTTGCCATCTTTAAAAACAGAATATAGGTCAGCTCGGTGACATACTGGTGATAGGTGATGCCATCATCCCGCAGCACATTGCAGAGGTTCCAGAGCTTGGATACGATTTCCTGTGTGGTCATGCACTTCTTCCTCCGTCATCGTACAGATATTCGTTAAGTTCCAGCACGATGTTCTCTAACTTGTTCTGGAAGATCCGGTCGATCTTCTTGAAACCGCCCTCACTTCTGAAACGGGTATCTTCATCAAACACGCCTACATTGAGGACAGATTCCTCCATGAGGTATTTTTCCATACGGCCAATCCACTTTTGCTCAATGGCAGTGAATTTATGGGCTTTTTTCAGTTTGTCCACTGCCCGGCGGATGCGGGCTTCATGGCTGATGAGGGTGGAGCCAATGGCATACCGGCGAATCAGACTGATGATGTCTGCCGCCATCTCCTCGTTGGTCATTTCCGAAATGGCGGTGTTGAGCTGCTAGGTTGTGAAACCCTCCCGATCCAGCGTCAGGCGCAGATCCTTCAAGCTCGCCCGGGTCAGTTCCTTTGGACGGGTGCAGACGATGTTCAGAGCCGCAATTTCATTGATATGGGTCTTTACATAGTCAGCGAAGGCATCCAGGTAGTCCTCCGGGCGACTGCCGGTACCATAGCCACGGGTGTGGCTGACCAATTCATCCGGTGCGTCAGAGATAACCACCGGGCGGCCGCCGTTGGCCCGGGTCTCTCCAAGCAGTTCAAAGAGGTCCCGATGGGCCAAAATGCAGTTACGGGCCTGCTGCGGCGGCTCCTGTTCTAACTGCTGGATAAACTGGGTGGGGTCCATGCCGCCGGTCATGTTGACGAAATGCTCCATAGTCTTACCGTCCAGCTTCCGCTTTTTCCGCTGGAGTTTGGCGATGATCTGGTCCACCTGGTACGCGATCTGCTTTTCGTCCTCCAGCACCTCGAGACCATCCAACAGTTGCCCAAAAGAGGCAGATGGGTTGGCTACCACCGGTTTCATGGTATTGACTGCGTCCAACGATTCATAGACACCAACAGGATCATAAATCTCGAAGTGAGTCTTATGGATCTTGGGGCACAGACGGGTGGCACGGCCCAACATTTGTTCAAACAGAATGCGGGATTTTACCCGGCGCAGGAACACCAGATTGGTGATTTCTGGCACATCGATACCGGTAGTCAGCAGGTCCACGGTGACGGCAATACTGGGATAGCGCTCATTCTTGAACCGCTTGATAGCTTCCTGTACTTTTTTGGGGTTGCCGCCGCCCACGCTGCCGGTGATCTTCATAATGGCGTCGTTGTCCACGCCGTATTCCAAGTAGATATTCTTGAGGATGTCCACGATCATGTCGGCATGTTGGTCATCCACAGCATAAATGAGCGTTTTTCCCTGTTCCTCCGGATTTTCCGGGTCGATGCCTTTGGCGATCTCGGCCAAAACTGCCTCGTTAAATGGGCGAGTGATGACTTTCTTATTAAACTGCTCCACATCGAAGTTGAGTTCGTCGTTCAGCAGTTCGCTGTTGGTGATCTCCCCAGTCACCGGATCGTAGACAGTGACGGTATCGCCGGATTGGTAGTGGATGCCTTCATCCCGCAGTTTGGTATGGAGATCGTGAGGGGCGTCGTGGTCCACCAGATAGCCCTCGATAACCGCTTCACGGTAGGTGTACTTGAAAACCGGTTGGCCGAAAATCTCAGTGGTTTGGAGGGCAGGGGTAGCGGTCAGCGCGATTTTCACCGCATCGAAATACTCAATCACGCTGCGGTATTTGCTCTGGTAGTCTCGCTGGTCTCGGTAAAGAAGTTCAGTATCCCCCATCTCCTTATCCAAAAGGTAGCCCCGGTGGGCCTCGTCTATGATAATCAGGTCATAGTCGTTGACCGCGGGCATGGTTTCTCCATCATTGTAGAGAATACGCTTTACCATTCCCTGTACGGTGGCAACCTGGATACGAGTCTCCCTCTCAATTTCTTTGTCTTCCAGACCCTTAATGTTATAGATATCCGCCAGGGGCATCAAATCCTCCAGCTTGACCTCTTTGAATACATCCAATGCCTGCTCTCCCAGAGCTGTGCGGTCCACCAGGAACAGGATTCGTTTGAAACGGCCTGTTTTCAAGAAACGGTAAATCATGCCCAGCACCGTCCGGGTCTTGCCGGTACCGGTGGCCATGGCTAGCAAAGCCGTATTTTTCCCATCCATGATGGTCTGCTCCGCTGCCTGAATAGCCCGCAGCTGATAATCACGGAGGTTTAGTCCATCTTTGTCCCGGAGCAAATCAAAAGGCATTTGTTCCAGCGCACGGTTGCCGGCGTCGATGTCCTTCCCCAACAGGTCCAGAAGGTTTTCAGGGCTCATCCACCCCCGCAGAGCCTTTGGAACACTGGAAGACCGACGGAGATCCAGAAACCAAATACCGGACTTTGTTTTATACTGCTCCAAATATGGTCTGCCATTAGTCGCAAAGGTAAACGGCACTTTATAGCTGCCCCAAGTTCCAACTTGGTACCGAGCATCCTCAACACGAATATTACGGGGATAGTCTTTCCCCTGATAGTCGATCACGGAGGGAATGTCCTTGTGTTCCGCTTTTGCCTCAATGATACCGACAAATTGCAGACCAATAAAAAGGGCATAATCAGCGCGGCCGTGATTTCCCACAGTTGAGTCAGTGGGCCACTCAGCTATGGCAAGATTCCGACCTTTGGCTGGGCGAGTGCCATTAGAGAAACGCAGATTCTCAGTATCAGCCTCCCAGCCCACTTGACGGAGTTGCTGGTCAATAATGTAGCGTGTTTCTGCTTCTGTCTTTTGCCGCTGGCTGGCTGCCCTGGCTGCCTGCTGGCGGCGTTTTTCTTTTGTGACAGAACCAGAAGCGGCAGCCTTTTCTTCCGCTTCTTTGACCAGACTTTCTTCCTGTGCATCGTCAGTATCTGCAATATCTTGCTTCTGCGAGTCAGTCGGCATCACAAAAGGAACAGTTTGATAGTTCCAGTCACCGTAGGTCTGCATGAACCATTCGCATAAGCTGTGCGCCATTTGAAGCAGCACTTTTCCCTCTTCAACGGAGGAGTAGTTCTCATGTGCTGCCTTATTGCGCACCTTGCGCAGCGCATGAAGAATATCCACAAGATCCTGCGTAAGGAGGCCCTCTCGGAATAGTACGCCGATCCGATTGACCGCCGTATTTTCGGAAGGAGGCATGATCCGATCATAAGTAAACATCAAGTTCACAACTGTTTCGCCGATCATCCCTAACTTCATCAAGCAGGAGTTTGAATCTGAATAAAGATATGCTTCTGCTTTTTTCCCGAACTGGGATAACACAGGGAAGTCTTTATCAAGAAATTCAAAATTACTTTTCATCACGGCTCACCACCCTTGCAAGTTCTGCACATTTTCATGTCATAAGTAAGATTGTCAGTAGATGCACTCGTCGTTTTGTTAAATGCCAGTTTTATTCCTCTGGCGGAACGGGGATGTACACCATTTTCAGAGGAATCATTTTACGGTATTTGACACTGAGCTGGTCGTAATATTTCAAGACCAGATCCACAAGTTCTGTGCCGTTAATGCCGCGAATAATCGGGGTGTTATCCAGGTATCTCTGCGCATTTTTGGTATAATTGGATAGTGTCACGAACAGGCCATAATCTCCTTCGCGCATAGCGCCTTTCAGAGACTGGATGGTCGTCTCTTTGATGTCTCCATCCTGGCTTTTGACCTGGACAACAATGCGGGGCGGAAGCTCGTCTTTATAGGCGGTAATGTCGATGCCGCTATCCCCACCATGAGGAGATAGGATCGTGCGGTAGCCCATGGCCTGCAAAAGATTTGCGACAAACGGCTCCAGATCATAGCCTTTCAGATTTTTGCTCAGCTCTTTTAAAATAAAATCTCGGGTGGTCTCGATGATTTCATCCGCCGTTTGTGCCACTGTCTCATCGGTATCCGGCTCCACGATATTACCTTTGAAGTCTTTATCTAGCGCCTTCAAATACTCATCCGCGTAGTTCTTCACTAAGAAAAAAGTCAATGCCGATCCTACTTCATGCAGAGCCCCTTGCGAAAAAGCCGTACGAGGCAGATGTTTGAGCCACTTTACTTTCCGACGATTGTGATACTGTGCTGCTGTACTATCATAAAAATAGGCGCTCTCAACGATCCCGATATTGATTTTACGGTCGAACTTAGATGGGAACACGATATAATCGCCTTCTCGCACTTCATGAACGAACCGGTACAGCATTCCAGCACTTGTGGGAATTGAACCTTTTTTAGCATCTGGATAGGTTACAATATATTTTTCTTTGTAGGCATCACGAGATGCACTTATGACCGACAAGTCGCCCATTTCTTCCCAGCCGATTGCAATTAGATTCTGATTCAAAAAAAGGGGATCGTCCATCGTATGGATTCCCCAAATCGTTTTGTTTGCTGCTGCCATCACAGCCACACTCCTATCCGATCTTTCGCAACTTCTCAGCCAGCGAGAATCTTGTCTCCCGAAAGTCATCCTTAAATATTAAGCCCCTTTGTCAAAATTCTTGCTTATTTTTCTTCCGGAACAAACTCCAGAATATCGTCCACACCACATTCTATCACGCGGCAAATCTTCTCGATGCTTTCGATAGAAACATACTCGTTGCGCTTTAGGCGGGTGATAATATTGGCACTAAAACCTGCCTTCTCTTTTAGCTGTGCATTGCTTATCTTTTTATCAATCATCAGATGGAATAAGCGGTCATAACAAATCGCCATTTTAGTTCCTCCAAAGCAAGAAATGCTTGGATTTATTTTATCACATTTTCGTGAAAAACTCAACTTGATATCTAATTATCAGGCTTTATCATTGTTATGGAAAGGCAGAGATTTCGCCGCCTTTTCCGAGCATATTCAACCAGTTCCCGCGCATTGCTGGCAGGGTGCCAGGTATAAGCAATCAGATAATCTACATGATCCACAACCTAGAGATTTGCTCTCACGATTGCGACCTTGCTCGGAACGCTTTCCATCCCTGGCGGATAGAATGTTCCATCAAATCCATCGGGCGTTGGGATAGGCCGCTCCGCCGGATGGTATGGCAACAGCAAAGCGAGCTTTACCTCTGGGTAGAAACGCTTTGTTTCGTTGACTGCCGATGCTGCAAGGCGGTCAAATCCGCCGTAGTGACCAACCATAAATTCTGTAAAGCCATATTCAACAATGTGCTGCTCAACAGCCGCATACAATACTGAATAAATTTCTTCCGATGCCTCTCTGTGTCCGATGAAAAACAGCTTTTCGTATCCATCTTATAGCCTCCAACCCTATCAGAAAATTCAGATAAATGAGGGCAAAACAAAAAAGGTCTAACTGATCAACAAAAATCAGTTAGACCTTTTACTTATGAATAAAAAGATGAGGATTTTTAGGCTACTCGCAAGCCACCCGATTTTTCTTTTCAAACTCAATAAATCGGGATTTGACGAGTGCTATCAATCTGTTATCAAATGGGGAATTTGAAAATCAAAAACCCAGTGTTTATGCGCCTTTGCGGGCCCTCATATCCACTTTTTGCTTATTCCCACTCAATGGTTCCAGTGGGCTTCGGCGTCAGGTCATACAGCACACGGTTAATGCCCTTGACCTCATTGGTGATACGGGCGGTGATCTTCTGCAGCAGAGCAAAAGGAACATCCTCCACAGTAGCGGTCATCGCATCCACGGTGTTCACAGCGCGGAGGATGCAGGGCCACTCATCGGCACGCTTGCCATCCCGGACGCCCACAGACTTGATATCCGGCACGACCGTAAAGTACTGCCATATCTTGCCCTCCAGGCCGTTTGCAGCAAACTCCTCCCGCAGGATGGCGTCGGACTCCCGCACAGCCTCCAGACGGTCGCGGGTGATCGCACCCAGGCAGCGCACGCCCAGACCAGGGCCGGGGAACGGCTGACGGTAGACCATAGAATCCGGCAGACCCAGAGCCTTGCCGCAGGCACGCACCTCGTCCTTGAACAGCATCTTCAGCGGCTCTACCAGCTCAAAATCCAGATCCTCCGGCAGGCCGCCCACATTGTGGTGGCTCTTGACTGCCTTCACAGTCTTGGTGCCGGACTCAATGATATCGGGATAGATGGTGCCCTGTCCCAGGAAGGCGATGCCATCCAGCTTGCGGGCCTCTTCCTCAAACACACGGATGAACTCAGCGCCGATGACCTTACGCTTGGTCTCGGGATCTGCCACACCAGCCAGCTTATCCAGGAAGCGGTCCACAGCGTCCACATACACCAGGTTTGCATCCATCTCGTCCCGGAAGACGCGAACGACTTCCTCCGGCTCGCCCTTACGCAGCAGGCCGTGGTTGACATGGACACAAGTCAGCTGCTTGCCCACTGCCTTGACCAGCAGCGCAGCCACCACAGAAGAATCCACGCCGCCGGACAGAGCCAGCAGCACCTTCTTATCCCCTACCTGCTGACGGATCAGCTCAACCTGGTCGGCAATGAAGTTTTCCATATTCCAGTTGGCCTCTGCGCCGCAGATGCCAAAAACGAAGTTGCTCAGAGCTTCCTTGCGGGCTGCCTCGTCCTGGGGCCAGGGCTTATCCCCCTTATGGTCCACCAGCAGCACCGGAACCGGCGCATTATAGATCTCCTTTGCAGCGTCGATCTCCACGCCATCTACAATACGGTTGGGGCCGCCGTTCAGGATAATACCCTTCACATTCGGCAGAGCAGCCAGCTCTGCTGCAGTGATATCATGGGGATAGATCTCGCTGTAAACACCCAGAGCCCGGATCTCACGGGCCAGGCGGGGGTTCTCATCACTGCCCAGATCCAAAATCAGAATCATGTCCTGCTTCATTATCTTGCCTCCCAATTTCTCATGATCGATGCTTATACCGGACACCCGAACCCGCCCATTTTTCACCGCAGGGGCTGCAGCTCCGGTCACCCGGACAAGCGTATACTCCTGAGAATAGTATAGCACATCTCACAAGAAAAAGCGACAGATTTTGTTGCTTTTTTTAGGGGAAGTTCGCACGTCCCCCCTCTTTTGCCGTGCATATGTCTCTGCTCACAGCATCTGTTTAGAGCGCGCGTTCCTCCTTGCGCACCGGATGACGCAGGACCGTGCGCATTTTTTCAGGTGCAGTACGCCTTGGGTCGCTGAGATAGATCTCGTGATGGAGACGCTGTACTGTAAGGTCTGACTGATACCCCTGCTCCGCAGCATAGGTTTCCATTTGGTGGATGGTCTCCGGTTCGGTATCATACGGGCCAACATGCATACACTGAACACAAAGCCCCTCCTCATAACAGAAAAATTCCACCTTGGAAAAGTCCATTTTCTTTTTCGCAGTGGCCTGTTCCACTGCCCAATGAAAGGCGGCCTGATCCACAAAATCCGGCACACGGATCATGGAGATCCAGGCCAGCTGCTCCTTATGACGCAGATCCAGCTCTGTTTTTCCTGGCTGCCACCAGAGCCCCTCTAAGGGCGGCACAACATAGGCAAAGGCCCCCGGAATATGATACCCGGTTTTCTCGCTCATTTTTAATGTAAAAGCAACACCGTACAGCAGCTGGATGGCCTGTTGATACGCCCCGCCCTCTTGGTTTGGGTCTCCCCTCCCCCGCACCGCCAGAAAATTCATTGGTGGCACTGTCAAAATGCCCGGAGTCCTCGGCGGTTGATACAGCGTCCTCTCCTCTTTCTTGAAATCAAACGGCATCGTTCAGCCCTCCTTCTTGGATTTTTTAGGCTTTGATGACGGCAGCGCCGCCCATGTGATCTGTGCCAGGCGAACCAGCAGCTCTCGATCATCCACATCCTCTACCAGCAGACAGGGCTTTGCGCCTTTATAAGGCGGTGCCAATGGCAACTGGGGAAATGCGTTTTTCCCCTCCAATGTCTCCTTAACAAAAAGTTGATCATCGCAAACCATAGCAAAAAACTTTTCATTGAGGTAAAGCCCATACTCCCCAAACATTTTACGGCAGCGGATCTCTCCTGCCGCGGCAAACTGATCTGCTATATACTGCGCAATGCTCGCATCCGAAGCCATTCTGCACTCTCCCTTACGCTCGATTTTACTCCTAGACTGTTTTTTGTGCCGCATTTTAGGTGTGCTATCTCCAGAAAAGAACAACCTAATGTTTATCAGTTTCAGTATAGCATACGGAGGGTATTTTGTAAAGAAAACAAAAAATCCCCCCTGCCCTTACGGACAGAGGGGAAATTTAAGCAATAGTGCCTTCTATCAGGCTGTCAGGAAGTCAGAACAGATCACTCAATGATCTTGCCGACGACGCCGGAACCAACGGTACGGCCACCCTCACGGATAGCGAAACGAAGGCCTTCCTCCATGGCGACGGGGGTCAGCAGCTCAACGTGCATCATGACGTTATCGCCGGGCATGCACATCTCGGTGCCCTCGGGCAGGGTGATGATGCCGGTCACGTCGGTGGTGCGGAAGTAGAACTGAGGACGATAGTTGGAGAAGAAGGGGGTATGACGGCCGCCCTCGTCCTTGTTCAGGACATAGACCTGAGCCTCAAAGACGTTGTGGGGGTGCACAGAACCGGGCTTAGCCAGAACCTGGCCACGCTCGATCTGGGTGCGGTCGATACCACGCAGCAGAGCGCCGATGTTATCGCCAGCCTGAGTGAAGTCCAGAGACTTACGGAACATCTCCAGGCCGGTGATGGTGGTGCTCAGACGATCGGGCTTGATGCCGACGATCTCCATCTGATCGCCAACCTTAGCAGTGCCGCGCTCGACACGGCCGGTAGCGACGGTGCCACGGCCAGAGATGGTCATGACGTCCTCGATGGGCATCAGGAAGTCCTTGTCAGCCAGACGGTCGGGAGTGGGGATATACTCGTCGACAGCGTCCATCAGCTCCTTGATGGGAGCGTAAGCGGGATCGCTGGGATCGTTAGAAGTGCACTCCAGAGCCTTCAGAGCAGAACCACGGATGATGGGGGTGTCATCACCGGGGAAGTTGTACTCGTTCAGCAGCTCACGGATCTCCATCTCGACCAGATCCAGCAGCTCCTCGTCGTCGACCATGTCAACCTTGTTCATGAAGACAACGATATAGGGCACGCCGACCTGACGAGCCAGCAGGATGTGCTCGCGGGTCTGGGGCATGGGACCGTCGGTAGAAGCGACGACCAGGATAGCGCCGTCCATCTGGGCAGCACCAGTGATCATGTTCTTGACGTAGTCAGCGTGGCCCGGGCAGTCAACGTGAGCGTAGTGACGGTTCTCGGTCTGATACTCAACGTGAGAAGAGTTGATCGTGATACCACGAGCGCGCTCCTCGGGAGCCTTGTCGATGTTGGCGTAGTCGGTGAAGTCGGCGCCGCCGCACAGGGACAGGTACTTGGTGATCGCAGCAGTCAGAGTGGTCTTGCCGTGGTCAACGTGACCGATGGTGCCGATGTTAACATGCGGCTTAGAACGGTCAAATTTTGCCTTTTCAGCCATTGGAATATCCTCCCTTGTATCGGTTTGATTTTGGTTACAACAGCTCTGCATCTACAAAAATGTACTGCAAGGCTATTCTACTAAATTCTACCCATAAAATCAAGTGATTTTACAGGAAATTTTGCCGAAGCATCCTTGCCCCGGCAAAATCCTTTGCTTTTTCAGCAATTAGGCCTTGGTGCGGCCTGCGATGATCTGCTCGGCGATGTTCTTGGGCACCGGCTCGTAGTGAGACGGCTCCATGACATACTGGCCACGGCCCTGGGTCTTGGAACGCAGGTCGGTAGCATAGCCGAACATCTGAGCCAGAGGCACGAACGCATTGACGCGCTGAGTGCCAGCCATAGCCTCCATGCCCTGGATCTGACCACGGCGGGAGTTCAGGTCACCGATAACATCGCCCAGATACTCATCGGGAACGACAACAGCAACCTTCATGATGGGCTCAGTGATGATGGGATCAGCCTTGCGCATAGCCTCCTTGAAGGCCATAGAACCAGCGATGGAGAAGGCCATTTCAGAGGAGTCGACCTCGTGATAAGAACCATCCCACAGGGTGACCTTGACGTCAACCACGGGATAGCCGGCCAGAACACCGCTCTTCATTGCGCCCTGGATACCATTGTCAATAGCCGGGATATACTCCTTGGGGATCGCGCCGCCAACAACAGCGTTGACGAACTCGTAACCCTTGCCAGCCTCGTTGGGCTCGATCTTGATCTTGACGTGACCATACTGGCCCTTACCGCCAGACTGACGAGCATACTTGGTATCCTGGTTGGCTTCCTTGCGGATGGTCTCACGGTAAGCGACCTGAGGTGCGCCCACGTTAGCCTCGACCTTGAACTCACGCAGCAGACGGTCCACGATGATCTCCAGGTGCAGCTCGCCCATGCCGGCGATGATGGTCTGACCAGTCTCCTCATCGGTGTAGGTCTTGAAGGTGGGGTCCTCCTCAGCCAGCTTTGCCAGCGCAATGCCCATCTTCTCGTTACCAGCCTTGGTCTTAGGCTCGATAGCAACGCGGATAACGGGCTCGGGGAACTTCATGGACTCCAGGATGATGGGATGCTTCTCATCACACAGAGTATCACCAGTGGTGGTGTTCTTCAGACCCACGACAGCAGCGATATCACCTGCGTAGCAGCAGTCGATATCCTTGCGGTGGTTGGAGTGCATCTGCAGGATGCGGCCCATACGCTCGTTGGTATCCTTCACCGAGTTGTACACGGTGGTGCCGGACTCGACCTTACCGGAGTAAACACGGAAGTAAGCCAGCTTACCAACAAACGGGTCGGTAGCGATCTTGAATGCCAGAGCTGCGAAGGGAGCGTTGTCGCTAGACGGACGGGTCTCCTCTTCCTCAGTCTCGGGGTTGACGCCCTTGATGTCAGGCACGTCGGTGGGAGCGGGCATATAGTCCACGATAGCATCCAGCAGCTTCTGGACGCCACGGTTCTTGTAAGAAGAACCGCAGACCACGGGAACCAGAGTGTTGGCGATGGTCTCCTTGCGGATCGCAGCCTTCAGCTCTTCCTTGGTGATCTCCTCGCCCTCGAGGTACTTCTCCATCAGCTCCTCGTCGTTCTCGGCCACAGCCTCGACCAGGATGTTGTGGTACTCCTCGGCCTGCTCACGCATATCCTCGGGGATATCCTCGGTGCGCATATCGTTGCCCAGATCGTCGTAGTAGACCTCGGCGTTCATCTCCACCAGGTCAACGATGCCGCGGAAGGTGTCTTCCTGGCCGATGGGCAGCTGGATAGCCACACCATTAGCGTGCAGACGATCGTGCATCATCTGAATGCAGCGGAAGAAGTCGGCACCCATGGTATCCATCTTGTTGACGTAGACCATACGGGGAACCTTGTACTCGTCCGCCTGGCGCCAGACAGTCTCAGACTGGGGCTCGACACCACCCTTAGCAGCCAGAACGGTCACAGAACCGTCCAGCACGCGCAGGGAACGCTGAACCTCAACGGTGAAGTCCACGTGGCCCGGGGTGTCGATGATGTTGATGCGGTGACGGTTCTTCTTGAATGCTGCGGGGTCCTTCTGGGTCTCAGAATGGCTCCAGTAGCAAGTGGTCGCCGCGGAAGTGATGGTGATACCACGCTCCTGCTCCTGGGCCATCCAGTCCATGGTAGCGCTGCCGTCGTGGGTCTCACCGATCTTGTGGTTGATGCCGGTGTAGTACAGGATACGCTCGGTAGTGGTGGTCTTACCAGCATCGATGTGAGCCATGATGCCGATATTTCTCGTCATCTGAAGAGAAACTTCTCTGGATGTAGCCATGAAATGAACCTCCTACCGATCAGATCAATAACGGAAATGTGCGAAAGCCTTGTTGGCCTCGGCCATCTTGTGGGTATCCTCGCGCTTCTTCACGGCGTTGCCAGTGTTATTGGCAGCGTCCATGATCTCAGCAGCCAGACGCTGGCTCATGGTCTTCTCGCCACGGCTGCGGCTGTAAGCAGTCAGCCAGCGCAGGCCCAGGGTCTCACGACGAGCGGGGCTGACCTCCAGGGGAACCTGGTAGTTAGCACCACCCACGCGGCGGGTCTTGCACTCGAGGCTGGGCATAATGTTCTCCATGGCCTTCTCAAAGGTCTCCAGGGGATCGTTGCCGGTCTTCTCCTGGATCATGGTGAAAGCATCATACACAATCTTCTGGGCGACGCCCTTCTTGCCATCCAGCATCACGCTGTTGACCAGGCGGGTGACCATCTTGGAATTGTAAATAGGATCAGCTAAGACATCGCGCTTAGCAATGTTACCTCTTCTAGGCATCTTTCTTCCCTCCTTCACAGAATGATATCATCGGTACTCGAAAGTAATTAAACTCCCGTTGTGTCACAAAGAGCTGACCTTACATAAACTGTTGACCATCCGCTCAGGGCGGACTTGTTATTTATATAATGGAAAGCCGTTTATGGCGGTCGTTCCTCAATTACTTCTTCGCTGCACCGGCCTTAGGACGCTTTGCGCCGTACTTGGAGCGGGCCTGGCCACGACCTGCAACACCCTGGGTATCCAGAGTACCACGGATGATGTGGTAACGAACACCGGGCAGGTCCTTGACACGGCCGCCGCGGATCAGAACGACGGAGTGCTCCTGCAGGTTATGGCCGATGCCGGGAATGTAAGAGGTGACCTCAATACCATTCGTCAGGCGGACACGGGCGACCTTACGCAGAGCAGAGTTCGGCTTCTTGGGGGTCATGGTACGGACTGCAGTGCAGACACCACGCTTCTGGGGGCTGCTCAGATCAGAGTACTGCTTCTTCTGAGAGTTGTAGCTCTTCAGCAGAGCAGGAGAAGCGCTCTTCGTAGCCAGGACCTCACGGCCTTTGCGTACAAGCTGGTTAAAAGTAGGCATTTGGTTTCTCCTTTCGTAGAGTGATAACCGGGCAACCGCCCGGATTTTTTGCCGCACTTTCCCCTAAAGGGATGCGCAACAGTTATATAATACTCGTTGTGGGGCGTAATGTCAACAGTTTTTGCAAAGTTTTTTTGTACTTTCCGCTGATTTTTTCTCGAACAGCCCTCTCCCCTGCTCCAAAGCACAAAAGCCCCCGCAGAGTATGTGCTCTGCGGGGGCTTTTTATGCTTTTATCCGGAAAACGGAGGGTTTACAGCTGGGCAGCGGCCAGTTCAGCAGCCACCTGCTCATCCCGCTCCGCCTCGCGGCGGATCAGGTCCTCACGGACCTCCGGCAGGCCGGTACCTGCGGGGATCAGCTTACCGATGATGACGTTCTCCTTCAGGCCAGCCAGCGGGTCGGTCTTGCCCTTGATGGCAGCCTCGGTCAGCACGCGGGTGGTCTCCTGGAAGGATGCAGCAGACAGGAAGGACTCATTGGCCAGGGCAGCCTTGGTGATGCCCAGCAGCACCTGCTGGTACTCCACCAGCTTGAGACCCTGCTCGCCTGCGTCGATCCGCTTCTGCAGATCTGCATTGATGTTCTCCACATCCAGGCGGTTTGCCAGTGCGCCGCCGATCAGGTCGGAAGAGCCGGAGTCGGTGACCCGGACCTTACGGCACATCTGACGGACGATGACCTCGATATGCTTATCGTTGATCTCAACGCCCTGCAGACGGTAGACCTTCTGGACCTCGCTGATCAGGTAGTTCTGCACATCGCTCAGGCCCTTGATCGCCAGGATATCCTGGGGATAGAGCACGCCCTCACGGGTGATGATGTCGCCCTTCTCCACACGGTCACCCGGCACAACGCGTGCATGCTGGGTAAAGGGGATGGAGTAGCTCTTGACCACCTCTGCACCGGTCTCTTCGTCCTTGCCGGTGACCTTGATGACCACGTTCTTCTTGGTATCGTCCTGAGAGACCACACCAGAGATCTCGCTCATGATGGCCATGCTCTTGGGACGGCGGCTCTCGAACAGCTCCTCAACACGAGGCAGACCCTGGGTAATATCCTCGGCCGATGCGATACCGCCGGTATGGAAGGTACGCATGGTCAGCTGGGTGCCCGGCTCGCCGATGGACTCAGCTGCGATAACGCCGATGGACTCGCCCAGCTGGACCGGCTCACCATTGGCCATGTCGGAGCCATAGCAGCGGGCGCAGACACCGATCTTTGCACGGCAGGTCAGCAGGCTGCGGATCTTCAGCTTGGTGATGCCAGCCGACTCGATCTCGTCTGCATCGTACAGGTCGATCATCTTGCCTTCCGGCACGATGACCTTGCCGGTGACCGGATTCACCACGTCGCCCACGGCATAACGGCCGATGAGACGCTCGCGGAAGCTTTCGATCTTCTCCTTGCCCTCGTGGATCTCAGAGACCCACAGGCCGTCGGTGGTGCCGCAGTCGATCTCGCGGACGATAACGTCCTGAGAGACGTCGACCATGCGGCGGGTCAGGTAGCCGGAGTCTGCGGTACGCAGAGCGGTATCTGCCAGACCCTTACGAGCACCACGAGCGGAAACGAAGTATTCCAGAATGTTCAGACCTTCGCGGTAGTTCGCACGAATGGGCATCTCGATGGTGTGGCCGGCGGTGTTTGCCAGCAGGCCGCGCATGCCGGCCAGCTGCTTGATCTGGTTCATAGAACCACGAGCACCAGAGTCCGCCATCATATAGATCTCGTTGTCCTTGGGCAGGTTGTCCGCCAGAGCCTTGGAGACTCTGTCGGTGGTCGCCTGCCAGATGTCGATGGTCTGCTTGTAGCGCTCGCCCTCGGAGATCAGGCCGCGGTTGAACAGCTTGCCCACCTGGGAGACCTGCTTATCTGCCTCTGCGATCAGCTCTGCCTTCTGGGGCGGGATCACCGCATCACAGACGGCCACAGAGATCGCAGACAGGGTGGAATACTTATAGCCCTGGCTCTTGATGGCATCCAGCATCTTTGCACAGGCGCGGGTGCCATTGCGGGTCATGCAGCGGGAGATGATGTCCGGCAGGGTCTTTTTGGTCACGCGGAAGCTAACCTCGTACTCCAGCCAGTGCTCCGGATCGGTACGGTCGATATAGCCCAGGTTCTGGGGGATCGGGTTATTGAAAATGATCCGGCCTGCGGTGGCATCCACCAGACCGCTGCGCTCCACGCCATCCAGCACCATGGTGCGGCGCACCTTGATGGGAGCGTGCAGGGAGATGACGTGCTCGGCATAGGCCATCAGGGCCTCGTTCTCATCACGGAACACCTTGCCGGCGCCAATCTCCTCCTCACGGACGGTGGTCAGGTAGTAGCTGCCCAGGATCATATCCTGCGTAGGCACAGTGACGGGGGCGCCGTCGGAGGGCTTCAGCAGGTTGCCGGAAGCCAGCATCAGCATCTTGGCCTCACGGCAGGCGTCCTCGCTCAGCGGCAGGTGGACAGCCATCTGGTCGCCGTCGAAGTCCGCGTTGAATGCGGTACAGGACAGGGGGTGCAGCTTGATGGCACGGCCCTCCACCAGCACCGGGTTGAATGCCTGGATGCCCAGACGGTGCAGGGTAGGTGCACGGTTCAGCAGCACGGGATGACCCTGGATCACAGTCTCCAGGCTGTCCCAGACTTCCGGCTTTGCACGCTCCACCATCTTGCGGGCGGACTTGATGTTGTTGGCAATACCCTTTTCCACCAGGTCCTTCATGACAAAGGGCTTGAACAGCTCCAGAGCCATCTCCTTGGGCAGACCACACTGGTCCATACGCAGCTCAGGGCCGACAACGATAACGGAACGGCCGGAGTAGTCCACGCGCTTGCCCAGCAGGTTCTGACGGAAGCGGCCCTGCTTGCCCTTGAGCATATCAGACAGGCTCTTCAGGGCACGGTTGTTGGGGCCGGTGACCGGACGGCCGCGGCGGCCGTTGTCGATCAGGCTGTCCACAGCCTCCTGCAGCATCCGCTTCTCGTTGCGGACGATGATATCCGGTGCGCCCAGCTCCAGCAGACGGCGCAGACGGTTGTTGCGGTTGATGACCCGGCGATACAGATCGTTCAGGTCAGAGGTAGCAAAGCGGCCGCCATCCAGCTGGACCATGGGGCGCAGATCCGGCGGCAGCACCGGCAGAACGTCCATGACCATCCACTCGGGGCGGTTGCCGGAGATGCGGAAAGCCTCCACGACCTCCAGGCGCTTCAGGATGCGGACACGCTTCTGGCCGGAGGACTTCTCCACCTCAGCGGTCAGCTCCGCACTGAGCTGATCCAGGTCGATCTCCCGCAGCAGCTCCTGGATGGCCTCAGCACCCATCGATGCCTCGAACTCATCGCCGTAGCGCTCCTGCATCTCCCGGTATTCCTTCTCGGTCAGCAGCTGCTTTTTCTCCAGCGGGGTCAGGCCGGGGTTGGTGACGATATAGCTGGCAAAGTACAGCACCTTCTCCAGCAGGCGGGGGCTGATGTCCAGCATCAGGCCAATGCGGCTGGGGATGCCCTTGAAGTACCAGATGTGGCTGACCGGAGCGGCCAGCTCGATGTGGCCCATACGCTCGCGGCGGACCTTTGCCTTGGTGACCTCAACGCCGCAGCGGTCGCAGACCTTGCCCTTATAACGGATGCGCTTGTACTTGCCGCAGTGGCACTCCCAGTCCTTGGTAGGTCCAAAAATGCGCTCGCAGTACAGGCCGTCGCGCTCCGGCTTCAGGGTGCGGTAGTTGATGGTCTCCGGCTTCTTCACCTCGCCGTAGCTCCACTTGCGGATCTGATCGGGAGAGGCAAGGCCGATTTTGATCGAATCGAAAACGTTGTTTTCCATGAAACGAACCCTTCCTTAATCTCTAGTTGTCTCGATGATAACACGCGGCTGTGCGGGTCCGCACCGGCTGCGGCGGGTCACCGGCTTTTCTGCCGGCCGCCGCACCGGGCGACCCTGAGGGGTCATTCAATGTCCACTTCGTCAAAAGAAGCGGGAGCCGCTTCGCTGGAGCTGTCCTCCAGCACAGAAGGATCATCGAAGCTGGAGCCTGCGTCCTTGATGGTGTAGTCGCCTGCCAGCTCGTTCTCGTTGGTGACAGTCTCGGTACCGGCAACATCGCGCATATCAAAGCCGGTCTCCTCGTCGTCAAAGTTCTGGCGCATATCGATCTCGTTGCCTTCCTTGTCCTGGACCACCACGTCCAGACCCAGGGACTGCAGCTCCTTGAGCATAACGCGGAAGGACTCCGGAATACCCGGCTGCGGCACCGGCTCGCCCTTGACGATGGCCTCGTAGGTCTTGACACGGCCCTCCACGTCGTCGGACTTGACGGTCAGGATCTCCTGCAGGGTATAAGCTGCGCCGTAAGCCTCCAGTGCCCAGACCTCCATCTCGCCGAAGCGCTGGCCGCCGAACTGGGCCTTGCCGCCCAGGGGCTGCTGCGTGACCAGAGAGTAGGGGCCAGTAGAACGGGCATGGATCTTATCGTCAACCAGGTGGTGCAGCTTCAGGTAGTACATATAGCCCACCGTGACCCGGTTGTCGAACTTTTCGCCGGTACGGCCATCGTAAACGGTGGTCTTGCCGTCGCGGTCCAGCTCGATCTTGGAGAAGTCGATGATATGGCCCTTCTCGCCCATGATCCGGGGGAGCTTGGTGGGGTATGCGGGGGCGTTCTCGCCGTGCCACATCTCCCGGGCAGTATCAAATGCATCGCCGATATCATTCTCTCGTGCGGAGTCGAACACCGGGGTCATGACCTTGATGCCGCAAGCCTTGGCTGCATAGCCCAGGTTGACTTCCAGCACCTGACCGATGTTCATACGGGAGGGAACGCCCAGCGGGTTCAGCACGATATCCAGCGGAGTGCCGTCCGGCAGGTACGGCATATCCTCCTGCGGCAGGATGCGGGAAACGACACCCTTGTTGCCGTGACGGCCTGCCATCTTATCGCCCACACTGATCTTGCGCTTCTGGGCAATGTAGCAGCGCACCACCTGGCGCACGCCGGGCTGCAGCTCGTCGCTGTTTTCCGGAGTGAACACCTTGACATCCACAATGATGCCATACTCGCCATGGGGTACACGCAGAGAGGTGTCGCGCACCTCACGGGCCTTCTCACCAAAGATAGCCCGCAGCAGGCGCTCCTCAGCGGTCAGCTCGGTCTCGCCCTTGGGGGTGACCTTACCAACCAGGATATCGCCGCTCTTGACCTCGGCGCCAATGCGGATGATACCGCGCTCGTCCAGGTCCTTCAGGGCATCCTCGGAGACGTTGGGAATATCACGGGTGATCTCCTCAGGTCCCAGCTTGGTGTCACGAGACTCGGTCTCGTACTCCTCGATATGGATGGAGGTGTACACATCCTCGCGGACGATCTTCTCGTTCAGCAGGACGGCGTCCTCATAGTTGTAGCCCTCCCAGGTCATGAAGCCGATCAGAGCGTTCTTGCCCAGAGAAATCTCACCATTGCGCATAGCAGGGCCATCGGCCAGCACCTGTCCTGCCTTGACGGTCTCCCCTACTTCCACGATGGGGCGCTGGTTGATGCAGGTGCCTGCGTTGGAGCGGGCAAACTTCACCAGAGCGTAATCCTCCAGGGCACCTGCGGTGGTGCGCACCAGCACATGGTCTGCATCCACCTTTTCCACGATGCCGTCGTTCTTGGCCAGCACAGCAGTACCAGAGTCGGTAGCTGCCTTGTACTCCATACCGGTGGCGACCAGCGGCTGCTGGGTGACCATCAGAGGCACGGCCTGACGCTGCATGTTGGAGCCCATCAGAGCACGGTTACAGTCGTCGTTCTCCAGGAAGGGGATGCAGGCGGTTGCCACAGAGACCATCATCCGGGGAGAAACGTCCATATAATCGACCTTTTCTGCGTCGATTTCCAAAATCTCGTCCCGGCGGCGGGCAGATACGCGCTGCCGCTTGAAGTGCTTGCTCTCATCCAGGGGCTCGTTGGCCTGGGCGACGACGTACTCGTCCTCCAGATCAGCGGTCATATACTCCACTTCATCGGTAACGACCTGGTCGATCAGACGGCCTTCCTCATCGTAGGTCTTTTTCACCTTACGGTAAGGGGCCTCCACGAAGCCATACGCGTTGATCTTAGCATAGGATGCCAGGTAAGAGATCAGACCGATGTTGGGGCCTTCCGGCGTCTCGATGGGGCACATACGGCCGTAGTGGCTGTAGTGAACGTCACGGACCTCGAAACCTGCACGGTCACGGCTCAGACCGCCAGGGCCCAGAGCGGACAGACGGCGCTTATGGGTCAGCTCAGCCAGAGGGTTGTTCTGGTCCATGAACTGAGACAGCGGAGAGGAGCCAAAGAACTCCTTGATGGCAGCCACCACAGGACGGATGTTGATCAGTGCCTGCGGGGTGATGACGCTCTGATCCTGGCTCTGCAGGGTCATGCGCTCACGGATCACACGCTCCATACGGGAGAAGCCGATGCGGAACTGGTTCTGCAGCAGCTCGCCCACGCTGCGGATACGGCGGTTGCCCAGGTGGTCGATATCATCGGTAGAGCCGATGCCGTGGGCCAGGCCGTTCAGGTAGTTGATGGAAGCAAAGATGTCCGCAGTGGTAACGGTGCGGCCGATCAGCTGGTCGTGGTTGCGGCACAGCAGCTCCTTCTGCTCCTCCACATCGGAGGTGGTGTCCAGGATCTTGCGGATCTCCTCAAAAGAGCAGCGCTCGTTGATGCCGCACTCCTTCACATCGAAGGAGAAGAAAGCCTGTGCGTCCACACAGCCGTTGGTGATGACCTTGACGTCCTTGTCATCGATGCGCAGGGTGACCAGGCTGACACCAGCAGCGTCTGCCTGCTCTGCCATTGCGCGGGTGATCTTGGAGCCAGCCTCGATCAGGATCTCGCCGGTCAGGGGGGCCACCACGTTATCCGCAGCCACATGGCCGATGATACGGCGGGCCAGAGCCAGCTTCTTGTTCATCTTGTACCGGCCAAACCGGGACAGATCGTACCGGCGGGGGTCAAAGAACAGCATATTGATCTGGCTGGTAGCGGACTCCACCGTGGGAGGCTCGCCGGGGCGCAGCTTGCGGTAGACCTCCAGCAGGCCCTCTTCCTTATTCTTGGTGGTATCCTTCTCCAGGGTGGCCAGGATGCGCTCATCCTCGCCGAAGTAGTTCAGGATATCCTCATCCGAGGACAGGCCCAGGGCACGGCACAGCACGGTGACCGGCAGCTTACGGTTCTTGTCGATGCGGACATAGAACACGTTGGAAGCATCGGTCTCATACTCCAGCCAGGCACCGCGGTTGGGGTTCATGGTGGCGCTGTACAGGTCGTTGCCCACCTTGTCCTTTGCATCGCCGTAGAATACGCCGGGAGAACGGACCAGCTGGCTGACGATAGCGCGCTCTGCACCATTGATCACAAAGGTGCCCGCATCGGTCATCAGCGGGAAGTCACCCATGAAGATCTCCTGATCTTTGACCTCGCCGGTCTCCTTATTCAGCAGACGAGCCGTGACACGCAGCGGGGCAGCGTAGGTCACGTCCCGCTCTTTGCACTCCTTGATGGAATACTTCGGCTCCTTGTCCAGGCGGAAATCCACAAAGCTCAGTGCCAGGTTGCCGGTGTAATCCTCAATGGCGCCGATGTCATGGAAGACCTCTTTCAGGCCCTCGTCCAGAAACCACTGATACGAGTTCTTCTGGACCTCGATCAGGTTGGGCATACTGATGACTTCGTCGATGTGGGAGAAGCTCATGCGCTCGGTTTTGCCGAGCTTTACGGGCTTGACTTTCATCATAAAATCAACCACTCCTTACTTTTATACTCTACGGATGTTGCATACGCGGGTCGAAATTTGAGCACACGCACATAATTCGGCCCGCGCAGCGCGGAGAGTTTCGGCATTTTTAACAAACTTTAGGATGAACGCCCCAAAGTGCCGACGCCTCAAACCCCGTTTTTGGCGCACTAGGCCATTATGTGATACTATCTCAGTATAACACAAAAACCCCTGGTGTCAAGCCATTTTCGGGTTTTTGAGCGGATTTTTTCTTTCAGGCCGGTTTTTGCAGCACACCCGGAGACGTGTATGCTTTGAGTATTTTTCGTCTTGATTTTTCTGTTTTTTGCGTTCCTGACCAAAAGCGCCTTGTGCATTTTGTCTATGTTTGCTCTTGCCTTTCCCTCCCCTGCCGCACACAAAAAAGCCCTGCCGGGCAGTGCTTTCCGGCAGGGCTGTAAAAGGATGCGCAGTCGGCGCTTTCCCGCTTAGGTTCAGCGGTCCCACTTGTCGCACAGGGCATTGATCTGGTCGGCAAAGCGGGCCAGGTCCTTGTTTGCTCCGCCCTGGTTGTGCTCGATGACCCGCAGCAGACGGCGGCCTGCATTGACCAGCCGCTGGAATACCGATGCAGCACGGCTCGGCCCCTCCGTGCCAGTGCGGCGCTGCACCTTCTCCCGGCTGCCCTCCTGAACACAGACTGCACCCTCTGCGCCCAAGACCCACTGCGCCCCGTTGTAAGGCGCACAAGCGGTAAAGCCCCGCTCCTGCAGCAGCTGAACGAACTGGTTCTCCACTTCGTCCTCGCCATGGTTGACGAACACCCGCTTGGGTTTTGTGTCAAAGGCTTCGATCCAGCGCAGCAGCCCTTCCCGGTCTGCATGGCCGGACATACCGGTCAGCTGACACAGCTCCGCCTGCACCTCGATGGTCTCACCAAACAGTTTTACCTGCGGGGCACCCTCCAGCAGGACTCGTCCCAAGGTGCCCGCGGCCTGATAGCCCACAAACAGGATGGTGCTCTCCGGCCGCCAAAGGTTATGCTTCAGATGATGGCGGATACGGCCCGCCTCACACATACCGCTGGCAGAAAGGATAACCTTGGGCTCCCGGTCCGAGTTGATCTGGCGGGATTCCTCACTGGTCACGCTGACCCGCAGCCCCGGGAACAGGATCGGGTGGACTCCCTGTGCCAGCAGCTCCCGTGTTTCCTGATCAAAGCAGGCAGAATCCGTCTCATGGAAGATGCGGGTCGCTTCAATGGCCAGCGGACTGTCGATATAGACCGGGAAATTGCCGTGCCCTTTGACCAGGCCCCGGTTTTTGATCTCCCGGATAAAATACAGCATCTCCTGGGTGCGGCCCACCGCAAAGCTGGGGATGACCACATTGCCGCCACGGTCCAGGGTGCGCTGCAAAATAGCGCTCAGCTCCCCTACATAGTCCGGCCGGGGGCCGTGGCTGCGGTCGCCGTAGGTGGACTCCATCACCACATAATCTGCCTCGTGCAGATAGGCGGGATCTTTCAGGATCGGCTGATTCAGGTTGCCGATATCGCCGGAAAACACCAGCTTGACCGTTTTGCCTTCCTCTGTGACCCAGATCTCCACACTGGCTGATCCAAGCAGATGTCCCACATCCACAAAGCGGACCTCTACCCCCGGCGCCAGGGCAAACTGCGTGTTATAGGGCACGCCGTGGAACAGTTTGATGGCCGCCTCTGCATCCTGGACCGTGTACATGGGCTCCACCGGGTCTGCACCGGAGCGCTGGCCTTTGCGGTTTTTCCACTCCGCCTCAAACTCCTGGATATGCGCCGAGTCCCGCAGCATGATGCCGCACAGCTCTACCGTGGGTGTCGTGGCGTAGATCTCGCCCCCAAAACCGTTGCGCACCAAAAGCGGCAGCAGTCCGGTATGGTCAATATGGGCGTGTGTGATCAGCACACAGTCCACCTCACCTGCCGGCACCGGCAAAGGCTGGTTTTCATAGGTATCCCGTCCCTGTTCCATGCCGCAGTCGATCAAGATCCGCTTGCCGGCGGCCTCCAACAAGGTACAGCTGCCTGTAACTTCATGGTTCGCACCTAAAAATGTCAGTTTCACAGTGGACACCTCCCATCGCGCCCGGAGCACGGGCGTTGAAACGGTCTTAATAATACATTATAATGGCCCCCGGTCCATGAAAATGCAAGCATCCCGCTGCCATCTCCCACAAACCTTTGGGTTACGTTCAGTATACCACATTTTGTGCCCCAGTGCCCCCCAAAAACGCAGGTTTTTCTCAGGCAAAACGCCGAAAGACTGAAAAAATTTTTATACAACCTTGACAAACTACCCCGGGATGCGATAAACTCAGACAGTATGATATTCCTTCTAAGAAGATCTGAATAGAGAGGTTGTATATTTATGGTTCGTAACGATTTGCGCAACGTCGCTATTATCGCTCACGTTGACCACGGCAAGACCACCCTGGTGGACGCCCTGCTGCGCCAGAGCGGCGCTTTCCGTGACAATCAGGTGGTGTCCGAGCGTGTGATGGACAGCGGCGACATCGAGCGTGAGCGCGGCATTACCATCCTGGCCAAGAACTGCTCCTGCACCTACAAGGGCGTGAAGATCAACATCGTGGACACTCCGGGCCACGCCGACTTTGGCGGCGAGGTGGAGCGTGTGCTGAAGATGGTCAACGGCGTGCTGCTGCTGGTGGACGCCGCTGAGGGCTGCATGCCCCAGACCCGCTTTGTTCTGCAGAAGGCTCTGCAGCAGAACCTGAGCCTGGTGGTGGCCATCAACAAGATCGACCGCCCCGATGCCCGCATCAAAGAGGTCATCGACGAGGTGCTGTACCTGCTGATGGACCTGGGTGCCTCCGACGAGCAGCTGGACTGCCCCATCCTGTTCTGCTGCGGCCGCCAGGGTACCGCCAGCCTGGACCCGGATGTGCCCGGCACCGACCTGATGCCCCTGTTCGACACCCTGCTGGACACCATCCAGCCCCCGGAAGGCGACCCTGAGGCTCCCTTCCAGATGCTGGTGTCCTCTGTGGACTACAACGAGTTCGTGGGCCGCATTGGAATTGGCCGCATCCAGAACGGCGTGGCCAAGGTAGGCGAGGAAGTGGTGGTGTGCGACTGGCACAACCCGGACCTGAAGATGCGGGGCCGCCTGACCAAGCTCTACGACTTCCAGGCCAACGGCCGCCAGCCCTGCGACAACATCACCGCCGGTGATATCGTGGCCTTCTCCGGTCTGCCGGATGTGACCATCGGCAACACCCTGTGCAGCCCCTCTCAGGTGGAGCCGCTGCCCTTTGTGAAGATCAATGACCCCACCGTGGAGATGACCTTCTCGGTCAACGACAGCCCCCTGGCTGGCCGTGAGGGCAAGTTCGTCACCAGCCGCCAGATCCGTGACCGCCTCCAGAAGGAGCTGCTGAAGGACGTGGCCCTGAAGGTGGAGGACTCCCCCACCACTGATTCCTTCCGGGTCATGGGCCGTGGCGAGATGCACCTGTCCATCCTCATCGAGACCATGCGCCGTGAAGGCTACGAGCTGCAGGTCTCCCCTCCCCACGTTCTGACCAAGGTGATCGACGGCAAGACCTACGAGCCCATGGAGCACGTGGTGATCGACGTGCCCACCCAGTATCAGGGCGCTGTCATGACCGGCCTGGGCCAGCGCAAGGCCATCCTGCAGCAGATGGAAGCTCTGGGCGACACCCGTGTGCGTCTGGAGTTCCGGATGCCCAGCCGTGGCCTGTTCGGTTACCGCAACCAGTTCCTGACCGACACCCATGGTGAGGGCATCCTGAACCAGATCTTTGACGGCTACGATGTGTGGGCCGGCATGATCGCCAACCGCGCCACCGGCTCTCTGGTGAGCTTTGAGACTGGCGAGTCTGTCACCTACGGCCTGTTCAATGCCCAGCAGCGCGGCACCCTGCTGATCGGACCCGGCGAGAAGGTCTACGAGGGCATGGTCATCGGCTACACCCCCACCGGTGAGGATGTGGACGTGAACATCTGCAAGACCAAGCACCTGACCAACACCCGCGCTTCCGGCTCGGACGACGCTCTGCGTCTGGTGCCCATCAGCAAGCTGAGCCTGGAGGGCAGCCTGGAGTTCCTGGCACAGGACGAGCTGCTGGAGGTCACCCCCCAGAACCTGCGTATCCGCAAGCAGATCCTGAACCACGAGCAGCGCATGAAAGCTAAGAGCAAGAAGAAGTAAGCTGCTGTAAATACACAAAAATCCCCCGCAGCGCTCTGAAAAGAGCCGCTGCGGGGGATTTTTTATCTTTGGTCAGCCCTGGCTGTATACACTGCCGGGGGTCCAGGGGTTGGCGGGGTCGTACTGGGCGTGGTTGCGCAGATAGGTGACCCAGGCTCCATAGCCATTGCCGGCAGACAAGTGCACGCCGTCCGGTGCAGCCAGGATCTCCTTCAAATTGCCCTCTCCATCGGCCAGCGTCTCCCACAGATCCAGGTAAATGCAGCCCTTTGCATCCGCCAGCTGCGCCAGCTGCTCGTTGACAGCCCGCAGCGACTCGCTGGCAAGACCCGGACGCTCGGCGGCTGCATTGGGCCGCACCGGCGGAATGGACTGCACATAGATCCGGCACTGATCCCCCAGCGTCTGCCGCAGCACATCCAGCATCTGGCCGTAATAGGCCAGGAACTTGCCCTCTGCGCCCGCCCTGGTCAGGGTATTGGTGCCCAGCAGCAGATAGAGTTTTTTGGGCTGCGCTGCCGCCAGCACGTCCAGCGCCACTTCCGGACCGCGGACCGGGCTCTTGACCGTGCTGCGGTTGACGATGGCGTCCGGCCCCACACCGGTATAGCCGCAGATCAGTGCACCGCCCAGAGGGATGCTGTAATCCGAAAAGCCCACCGTCAGGCTATCGCCCAGAAACGCTGCATCCGCAAAGTAGCTCAGGTCCACCTGTCCACAGGCAGGCTGACGAATGGTCTGCGCATCATACGCACGCAGCGCATATGCCCCCGGTGTTTGGAGAGCCGGGCCAAACGCTTCCAGCTCCACCACTCCAGGCTGCACATCCGGCTCTCCAGTTGACCCCTGCCCCTGCATGGGCAGCGGCGCCAGGATCTCCTGCGCTGTGCCGCTGGGCTGTACCGGAACAGAGGCAGCCTGTTCCGGCCCGCCGTGCTGCAAAACAGCTGTCACGGCAGCAGAGATCAGCAAAATGGCAGCAGCTGTACCAGCCAGCCGCAATATAAATACGCTTTTGCCCCGGCGCTGCGCAGGCCGTGCATGTGCGGAATGATATTCGTGTGAGATGCCCATTGTGGTCTTATCCACCTTTCCTGTCGGCGTTACATAGGGCTCCGGGAGCACAGACCCGGACACAGCCCCTGTGTCGTACCATTTTAGCATATTTTTTTTGCCTTCGCAACCAATTGGGTCTTGCATACAACACGCAAAATGGTTACAATAGAATCGTAGCTGAATTTACACATTTTACAAAAACCGTGCAAACAAGGCTGCTACTTTTTTGTACGACTTGCGGCGCAGGCTTTGGGACATCGGGGCTCTTGTGATGCAGTGCAGGGCAGCACGGGGCTTTTGCATCCGACACAGTCCAGCCAGCCGCAGCCAACCCACAGATAAGAAGGAGGAACTATCATGGCCAGGAACGTCATCGTCGGCCAGTCGGGCGGCCCCACCGCCGTCATCAACGCAAGCCTGGCGGGTGTCTACAAGGCAGCCCGCAGCATGGGCGCCGACACGGTCTACGGGATGAAGTACGGCATCGAGGGACTGTTGAAGGAGGAGCTGGTAGAGCTGAATGTTCTGCTGGACGACCGGCTGAGCATCGAGCTGCTGAAGCGCACGCCTTCCAGTTACCTGGGCAGCTGCCGCTATAAGCTGCCGGACCCGGAAAAAGACAGCACCCCCTTTGTCAAGCTGTTTACCCTGTTTGAC
>Red_p1__coassemble_147_pt1 | contig 47086 bp, 36 predicted proteins | sample Red_p1__metabat2_low_PE_013 | metagenome-assembled genome bin Red_p1 | reverse complement strand
GTGCCGAAGATAGTTAGCTGGAGACGGCTTGTGAAAATAGGTAGACGCCGACTTGTAAACGTATCAGGATGAAGAAACCGCATCCTGATATATGCACCTCTAGCTCAGTTGGTAGAGCAACTGACTCTTAATCAGTGGGCCCAGGGTTCGAGTCCCTGGAGGTGCACCACAACAACAAAATCCGAACTTTTTTCCAATAGGAGAAGGGTTCGGATTTTTTGTATTCTTCGGAAAACAGAACGAATCTCTTGCTTCCATCGAAAAACGTCCTAGAGCTTATCATAAGAAAGCACGACAGACCACTGTGAGAGTGCCGTAAGGCGGAAAGGACACAAACATGAAGTACGATGAAAGAGCCTGCAAATTCAACATGGACACCGGGTGCGTGGAACTGCTGCTCCGGAATGGGAGAATGATCTCCATTGACTGCACCGGGGTTGAAGATGCGCTGGACGTGACTATGGCATAGAGGTCAGAATTGGATTACCTCATCTACAATGATCCGCTGGGCTATGCGGACTTGATTCTGAACGGTGACCCGGAGGGATACTTGAAAAACGTAACCGGGAGCCATAGGTTAGAAGATTAAAAATCATGAAAAGCTGGCAAAGACCGCATGGGGTTTTGCCAGCTTTTATCAGTATATATCCAATCTTATGCGTAAGCCTTCCTCTCCCGGAATTCCTGTGGAGTCATATGATAAAGCTCAGTGAACTTCCGGTAGAAAAAACCAAGATTGTCATAGCCGACCTTTTGTGCGATTTCGTAGATGGGGAAATCTGTATTCGTCAGATAAAAGCAGGCCTGGCACATTTTTTGCAGGATGACCAGTTCTTTGAAGGTGCGCCCGGTTTCCTTTTTGATGAAAGCACTGAGATAATTGGGATGGAAGCCAAAATGGTCGGCGGTGCTCTGCAAGGTGACGGTTAGATAGTTTGCTTCCAGATAGTCCAGAATATCCACGATCTTCCACTGGCTTTTGGCCTTTGGAGAAAAACTCTGGCTGCGGTACTGGCGTAAGATCTCGCAGAACAGAACGATCATATAGGCATCGATCATTTTATCGCTGCAGATCTGTGGGGCGTAATACTCACACAGGATGCTTTGAATAACAGAATGGATCGGAGTTTCTTTCCGGTTGTGGAACAGCAAATATTGGTCATGTGCGGCATCGGAGGAGAGGGCGTTGATCAAAAAACCGTTGATGATACCGTTGTTGCCCAGACGCTGCAAAAAGCCCTGTGTCAGATATTCCTTTTTCATTTCAATCGTAATGACGATATCGTTTTTGCCCAGGGGCTGGATGCTGTGGGGGACATGAGTATCCAGCATACAGATATCGCCTTGCGCCATCTGTATGCTCTGACCGTTGATTATCTGGGTGCAGTGTCCGGAATACACATACAAAAATTCAATCACCGAGTGGATATGCTCTGGAATGACGGTAAAACGGGATTCCTTGTTGACACAAACCGAACGATTTTTCAAAAGGCTCCCGAAATTGAACTGGTACATCTCCCGCCCGTTATAGACCACTTTGGGGATATTGCGATAGCGGGGCGAAAGCTGCGGTGGCTGTTCGCGGAGGTGCCGCTGCTCCGATTCGGTGTACTGAAATAGAAATGTTTCCAGCTGTTGATTGGTCATGGTATCACCTCTCCATCAGCATATCATATTAAGTTTGGTGAGTGAAGTCCTTTTTTGTGGAAATTGAAAACTCTGTCAAAATTCGGTAATATAAAGATGCCGGCAAGAGAAGGAAATGAACTGCAGCTGTATGGTTTCAGTGCTGTACAGCCTCTATGAAAATGCGGCACCCCCGCACAAGGAGGACTTTTTCATGGGTACAACGTCAAAATCCGAATACACCCAGCTCTGCACGGAAATTCTGGAAGCTGTGGGCGGAAGCAAGAATGTAAAGAACGTATTTCACTGCATCACCCGGCTTCGCATCGTTCCGGTCAACCGCGATGCGGTAGATATGGAAAAATTGAGTAAAGTCAGCGGCATTCTGAAGGTCGTGGAATCCAGCGGCCAGATCCAGTGCGTCATCGGCACTACCGTGCCGGAAGTGTACGAAGAGTTCCTTGCAGTGTCCGGTGTGGCGGCAGGCGGCACTGTGGAGGCAGAGCCTGCCACAGATGATGTACCGGAGAAAAAGCCCAACATCATCACCCGGGGTCTGAATACACTGGCATCCTGTGTGACGCCTGGCCTGTATGCCATTGTGGCAGGCGGTATGATCAAGGGTATTGTCTCCCTGCTCACTGCGATCGGTCTGGTATCGTCCAAGTCGGATATCATCACCGTGCTCAATGCTGTGGGCGATGCACCCTTCTACTTTATGCCGTTCATCATCGGCTACGCAGCAGCAAAGCGGTTCAAGGTCAAGGAGATCTTCGGCATCATGACTGCCGGTATCCTGATGTACTCCACCTTCCTCTCGCCGAAAGAAGGCATCACCGGTTATGCCTTTGGCCCTATCAATATCCCCGCCTATAACTACAAGGGTTCTATCTTCCCGGTTATTCTGTCGGTGTGGATCTTCTCCATCATTTTCCATCTCATCGACAAGCATATGCCCAAAAATCTGCGCATCGTCTTTTCCGGCGCGCTGTCTTTCCTGATCTCTGCACCGCTGTTCCTGGGTTTTGCCGCTCCTCTGGGCAACTGGATCGCCAAGGGCATGACCGGTGGCTTTGCATGGCTGTTCACCCACGCCGGTCCGTTTGCAGGTGCGCTGTTCTGCGGCATCATTCCGCTTACCATTATCTTTGGCATCAAGGGCTGGTCTGCCGTAGAGCTGCAGAATCTGGAAGTTCTGGGTCATGACTATATGCTGCCCAACTTCTTCTATTCCAATCTGGCTGTTTCCGGTGCTGTTCTGGCATGGGCACTCAAGCAGAAGCCCAGTGAGCAGCGTTCTGCCGCTGTTTCTACCGGTCTGGTCTGCATCCTCGGCATTACCGAGCCTGCCCTGTACGGTATTGCACTGCCGGAAAAGAAGCCTCTGTATGCTGCCATGGCAGGCGGTGCAATTGCCGGTGCCAGCGCCATGCTGATGGGTGTTGTGACCTATGCGTTCTCCATGCCCGGCATCACCAGCATCGCCACCTATGTGGATGGCGGCAACAACTTCTTTAAGCTGCTGATCGTTATGGCAATTGCATGGGTGTCCAGCTTTGTGATCTCCTTTGCAATGAACAAGAAGGAACAGTAAGAGAGGAGTGTGTGATGATGAAAACAGGTTTTCCCAAAGACTTTCTCTGGGGCGGTGCAATGGCATCCTCCCAGGCGGAAGGTGCGTTTTTGCAGGACGGCAAGGGGCTGGATACGCAGGATCTGCGGTATTTTGACCCCAATTGGACAAAAGAAGAGCGCGCTCAAAAATCCAACCGCCGCATGAACGCTGAAAAATTCAAGGCTGCTCTTGCAGACCTTGAGAATCTGGAGCATTATCCGTTCCGTCATGGGATCGATTTTTATAACCGCTGGCAGGAAGATCTGGAGCTGTTTGCGGAACTGGGCATCAAGGTGCTGCGCACCTCCATCTGCTGGGCACGCATCTTTCCCAATGGCGATGATGCACAGCCCAACGAGGCAGGTCTGAAGTTTTACATGGATCTGTTCGATGCCTGCCACGCCCATGGCATCAAGGTGTTCGCTACCATTCTTCACTACAATATCCCGCTGCATCTGGTAACAGAGTACGGCGGCTGGAAGAGCCGCAAGACGGTGGAGTGCTATGTGCGCTACACCCGCACCCTGTTCGAGCGTCTGGGTGACCGGGTGGATTACTGGCTGCCCTTCAATGAGTTCAATGCCGGCAAGTTCAACCCCTACAACGGTGTGTGCCTGATCGAAGATCAGGAAGAGGACTATCAGAACGCAATCTTCCAGTGCCTGCACCATCAGTTCATTGCCAATGCACTGACCATTCAGCAGGGGCACGAGATTCTGCCCGGCAGCAAGATCGGCGGCATGATCGCCCGATTCACCACCTACCCTGCAACCTGCAAACCGGATGATGTGATGCAGATGATTCTGGATGACCAGTATTCTAACTGGTTCTATCTGGATGTGATGACCCGCGGCAAGTACCCGGCCTATATGGACAGGTATTTTGAACAGCAGGGCATCCATATCGACTGGCAGCCTGGGGATGCCGAGATCCTGAAAAACAACAGCATCGATTTCGTGGCATTTTCCTACTACTTCTCGCAGGTGTCTACTACGGAGCAGAGCTGGGAAAAGACCAGCGGCAACCTGATCATGGCCAACAAGAATCCGTATCTGGAAACCAGCGAGTGGGGCTGGCAGAAGGATCCGGTGGGGTTGCGTGTCACCCTGAATCAGGTGTACGACCGCTACCAGCTGCCCGTATTTATTGCCGAGAATGGTCTGGGCGCTGTGGATAAGGTAGAGGCTGATGGCTCCATCCATGATCCCTACCGCATCGACTACATCAAAGCCCATGTGGAGCAGATGAAGGAAGCTGTCAAGGATGGCGTGGAGTTGATTGGCTATACCATGTGGGGCTTTATCGATCTGGTCTCCTGCGGCAGCATGGAAATGTCCAAGCGGTATGGCGTGATCTATGTGGATCAGGACGATGCCGGTCACGGCACACTGGCTCGCAGTAGAAAAGACAGTTTTTACTGGTATCAGAAGTGTATCGCCACCAATGGTGAAGACTTAGAAGGCTAAATGAAGGCCGGAACCGCAGGCAGGAAACTGTCTGCGGTTTTCGGCGTATTCAGGAAGGGAAAGTTTTTATGAACAAACAGACAAAAGCGCAGGTGGAAGCTTATGCAGAAGAATGCCGCACCGAACAGCTGGAACTGCTGCGCACACTGGGAAAAATGCCTGCGCCGACCCGAAAGGAGGATTTTCGGGCAGCATTCTGCCGGGATTGGCTCCGGGCACAAGGGGCAGAAAATGTCCGCATCGACAGCGCTAAAAATGTGATCTGCAAATTGGGGCCGGACACCGAAGAACTTGTCGTTTTTGCCGCCCACACGGATATTGTGTTCCCAGATGTAGAAACTCTTCCCTTGCGGGAAGAGGGCGGTAAGCTATTTGCGCCGGGCATCGGCGATGATACTGCCAACCTCGTCAACTTGCTGATGGCTGCAAAATATCTGATCCAGAAACAAACCGCGCTGGAATATGGTGTGCTGGTGGTGGCGAATGCCTGCGAAGAAGGTCTGGGCAATCTGGACGGGACCAAGGCATTGTTTGCCGAGTACGGCACCCGTATTCAGGGGTTTTATTCCTTTGATATCTACACGCCGCTTTGCTGCAACAGTGCCGTGGGTTCTTACCGGTATAAGATCACCTGCAAAACGCCCGGCGGACACTCCTATGCAAATTTTGGCGACCCCAGTGCCATTCAACTGCTGTGCGGACTCGTGAATGAACTGTACCAGATCCAACCGCCGATACGCTCCCGCACCACCTATAATGTGGGGCGTATCGAGGGCGGCACGACGGTCAACTCCATTGCACAGCAGGCATCCATGCTGTATGAGTTCCGCTCCACCGCACAGGATTGTCTGGAAGAGATGGAAGAAAAATTCCGTCGTGCTGTAGCACACTGGAATGGCAGAGGCGGCGATTTTGAGGTGGAGCTGCTGGGCATCCGTCCCGGCAATGGCCCTGTTGACCAGAAAAGACTCGGTCAATTCACGGCAAAAAGTAAAGAGATTATTCGCATCTTCACAGGCCGTGAGCCGGACGAAACACCCAACTCCACGGACAGTAATATTCCACTTTCGCTGGGTATCCCGGCCAATACCATTGGTACGATAGATGGTGGATCGGCGCATACCCGGCAGGAGTGGGTGGACATTGCCAGCTTGCCCACAGGATTGAAAATCGTTCTTGGTCTGATGCTGGAGTATCAGAAAAACGATTGCTCTTGAAATAAGCATGGGGTGTTCTGGCGGCAGTAGGGAGGAATTGTGTCAAATTGACACAATTCCTCCTATGAGATATGCGGCTGGGTACGTCGGGCGTATAACAAAAAAACAGGGCGCGCCCCTGAATAGGACGCACCCTGCCAAAAGCCACAGACGATAACGATATGTACAACAGGGCGTTTCCCGTCGGGAACGCTCTGTTTCTCTTTGCTGGTAGTGTGATGAGCCTGTTCCGCCTGCCATGCAGCAAACTCCCGCTGGCCTTCCTCGCTGTTCCAGCAGGCAAGGATGGCCGGGTAGAATGCCCGTGCCAGACGGTCAATGACTTCATCGGGGTAAGGGGAAGTGTTTGTAGACTTTTTCTTTTTGTTCAAACGCACGCTCCTTTAATCATCCCACCGTGGCACAGTCGGGCGAGAAAATCAAAGTTCCAATTTTTATCAGGCGCAAGGGCGCGGAAGTTTTCCACCCTGCACTTGCGGCTGGTGGCTCATTGATGGCTTACAAGTGCCTGTCGTTATGCGATTTTTTCATCGTTCAGCATTTCTTCAAACTGTGCCATATACGCTTTGTGCTGCTTGAGGATTTTTAGCGTTTCAGTTTTGGCGTAGGAATCGTCCGGTAGCTTAGGCAAGTATCTCATCAAAAAACCAAAGTCCTGCTGAATCCGCCGGACAGCGACCTCCAGCGCGGAGTAGTTGATTCCAGAGTAGTGTGAGTAGCTCGACTGCGGAGCGGGACGGTCTTCCGGGTGCAGAATCTCGTGCACGATTTGCTTGCGGTTCGGAAAATCAGCTCTGGCGAGGCGGTGCATATCGGCATCACGGACTTTGAATTGCCCGGACAGGATCTTTTCTTTTGTACCGGGCATCATCTGCTCCATGATCTCTACGCCGCGCATGAACTTCTCAGATCGGACAACGTAAGATTCACTGACGTTGTTCCGCTCTGCAATCTGCTTGCGGATGCTCGCTTCCGCAGAGGCGGGAGGAATTGTGTCAATTTGACACAATTCCTCCGGGGCGGTTTTCTTGGCAGCAGCCGTGTGCTGGTTGTTGCCGTTTCCACCGGGCTTCCGATGCTCCACACTGTACTGTTTTCCAATGAGGAACTTCTTCTGCTCCGGCGTGAGATTACGCCGCCCCAGCTGATTCTTGCAGATCCATGCGAGGACTTCTTCTCTGCTTTCAAACGGGAGCGGCATGGTGGAGAAAGAGATTTCGGGATGCTCCTGAACGATTTCATAACGATTGTGGCCGTCAACAAGGGTATTACCCCAGACAATCAAAGGAGAAATCAGCTTGCCTTCTTTCAAGATATTTTCTTCAAGCTGCTTAAATTCATCATCGGTCAGAGGGGGAATCTGAGACTGAAACTCCGGGTCGATTTTCAGATTGATCATACGCACACTCCTTTATCTCTCCTGCTGCGTCTGTTCTTCCTCCCGGAAAAAGGACGCAACATTCTGCTTTGCGGTTTTCAGTTTGAGCAGTTCCTCTTTAGATTCCTTGTACTGCTCGTAGAACTTTGCCTTTTCGGATGCCAGCTGCGCATACTCGGCTTCCAGCTTTTTCGGGCTGGGCAGCTTGGTGAGGTTGTTTGCCTTGAAATAGGCTGCTGCCGCCCGGTACGCTGTCAGCTCTGCACGATGCTGTTCCTCAAAGGCTGCGGGTCGTTTGGCAGTCTTTAACTGCTGTGCAACATTCTTGGTGCTGGTGTAGGCTGCGATGTGATAGCGCAGCTCTTTGCTGAATTTCATGCGACCTTCGAGGTCTTTCACCACTGCCAGTGCGTCGTGGTACTTGGTTTCCAGTTCGGCGATGCGCTGGTTCAGGGCGTCCTCGTTGAGCAAATCTTTTTCCTGCAAGAGGATCAGAGTTTGTGCCATGGCTTTGAGGTTGTACTTCTTTGCCCAACGCTCATAGCCTGTGCCCTTGCCCGCGGCCAGCTTTGCCTGAATGTCAATCAGTTTCCCGATGGTATTCTGCTTGAACTGCGCCTTGGGCTTGCGCTCGGTGTTTGCCTGCAACGTGGCAAGCACTGCTGCCTTATCGAACTTGTCACCGAGATGTTTCGCTCGGATGAACTTTGTTCTTCCAGCAGGCAGATAACTTAGGCATCCGCGACTTTCCTTGACGGCAATGCCGTACTGCTGCAAGAGCCTGTCGGAAAAATCTTCAAAGCTGGTAGCACGGTACAACACCGAAGAAATCTGTTTCCGCAGGGTATCTTTTACGGTTTCAAACTTCTTCTGCTTGGGCTGTTGTCCAGCTGCGGCAAGGGCTGCGTTTGCAAGGTCGAGCTTCTGCTGCCCACGCCGTCTTGCCCAATACTCGGCTTCGCTCACGCGCTCCTTCGAGCCGTTGAGCAGGTCAATCTGGTACAGTCCGGCACCCTCGCACAGCTCCATGACCTCGACACGGAGGTGTCGCATGGTCTGGGCTGTGCTGGAGTGCTTCATACCCTCACGCCAATCGCGGGGCTTCTGCATATAGGGCTTACGCTCCACTTCTCGTGTTCGGACGCTGCCGATCACGATGTGGACATGGATGTTTCCCGAATGGTTGTGTCCATCCGGGTGAGTGCAGACGATGGCAGGATGACCGGGGAAGTTTTCTTCGCAGAATTTCAGGCCAAGTGCCTGTGCCTTTTCCATGGTCAAGCTGTTGTCGGCTGCATCTCGTGGGTCGAAGCTGATGATATACTGATGGCTCTTAATATCACCATGCTGGGTGTTCTTACCATACTTGCGGTTTGCCAGCAGACAGGCTGTTGCAAACGAGAAATCGCCGCACTCAAGTGTATCGAGGACGTACGAATCCCGCAGCTTCGGCTTGCCCTGTTCATCCAAAAGTTGCTTCCCGGTGAACGCGTCGTGCTGGTAAACGAGGTACGTTTCGATGGCGGTGTAGTCCGAGTTCTTAGAGCTGATATGCTTGAGCGTTGCCATACAGTTCACCCAGAACTTTCTCGGCGCTGAGCCGGAATGCAGTCAGGTCTGCAAGTTCGTCAAGGAGTTTCGCCCGGATCTGCTCGGTGTCTGCACCGCCGGAATTGAAGTGCCTTGCAAGCTGGTTGAGGTTTCCGCCCACCTTGCTGCACTGGGCAAGCAAAGTGGAAACAGCGGTCAGGGTTTCTTCGCCGCCGCCTGCAACGATGACCGTTTTATCAATCTTGACGTTGTGGATGGCGCGGCGGATAAAAGTGGAGAGGGAGAGATTCAGGAGTTTGCAAGTGAGTTCCAGTGACGCTTTTTCCTCCGCTGTCACACGGAACTTGATGACGTGCGTTTTGTTGTTCGGCGTGTCGTGGTGCTGGGAATTGCTAGGAATCGGTTGAACATTCGTTTTGGTCATTGTACCTCCTGTCTGTTCGATAACTCCTCGGTGAAGTTATGTAAGCACGACACGCCGTTGCTGTTCGCACCGTCAGGTGCGAACTATGAGCAGGGTTTGGGGCAGGCACGCCCCAACAAGATCACTTCGGAAATGCAGACGCATTGCAGAAGTGAAGTCCTGGATGGACAGGAAATTTTCAAGAATTGAAAATTTGTGGCCACGGGACGGTTCTTGCCCTCTACCGCTGCGCTCAAAACCGTTTCTGGGTAATTGTTTCCGAATTGTTAAGACGCAAAAATAAGTAGAGAGTTCCGCTGCTCATGTAAGGGGGTCGCCGTTTGCCCCGAACGAAGTTCCTACCCCTGTTTTGCAGCGGAGTTGACGGAAAGTCGGTATCACGTTCGGTCGGCCCATGAAATTTTCAAGGTGCAGCTCCCTAAAAGAAAAATACCGCCCACGCAGCATAGCGATGGATTTTGTCGGGTGAATCGGCGGCAAAATGAATCGGGTGTGTTGCGGGGCGGTAAATTCTTTCGTGGACTTTTCCTCACGGAAGTGGTGGGTCTCACGGTGATAACCAACCACTTTCTGTGGCTGTGTTCAAAATGAACACGACCACATCTTGTGGATGGTTTTGGGCCAATCCACAAAAGCAGTGGGATTTACAAGAAAAAAACCACTGTATGTAGAATGCGTCAAGAGGTTTTGGAAAATTTATGGCAATAAAGTGGAGAGAGTAGGACTTATTTTATCGCGCAATCCCTGCCTTACGCCTGATTGATCTGGCTCAGGATGCCGTTCAGCTGCTCCTCGGTCAGGACGTGGAAATCAATCAGCGTGTTGAGCTGGATTCCCATCATCATGGACAGAGAAGAATCATCATCGTCCTTTTTTCCGGTGGCGCTGCCTGCGGCTGCGGCCATACGCTGCAGGATCGGTCCGATGATGGCAGCACCCACCGGGTGGGTCATGACCTGCTTCAGAGTGGAGGCTGCGGTAAAGTGTACCGGCAGCGGCTGCGCTGCCTGCCATTCCAGCAAGCCGGTCAGGCGCAGATCCCGGCTGGATGCACCAACGCAGATCTGGTAAGTGCCGCTTTCTGCATAGAAATCATGCAGTTCCGGCTCATAATAGGCAAGGCTGCGCTTGTCCAGTGTAAACTGCACCTCCTTGCTCTCACCGGGCTGCAGGGACACCTTGGCAAAACCTTTCAGTTCCCGGACCGGACGGTGACGCTCACCCTTGGGCGGTGCTACATAGAGCTGCACCGTTTCCTTGCCGGCGACTGCGCCGGTATTTTTTACCGTGACGGTGACCTGCACTTCTTCACCCTCACGGACGGTGCTGCGGCTCAGCCGGAGTACGCTGTATTCAAAGGTCGTGTAGGAAAGGCCATGACCGAAGGGGAACAGAACATCTGCTTCCGTGGTGTCGTAGTAGCGGTAGCCGACAAATACGCCCTCAGAGTAAACGCTGGTCTCCCGCTCGCCGGGGAAGGAAAGATAAGCCGGGGTGTCGCTCAGCCTCCGGGGGAAGGTCTCTGCCAGCTTGCCGCTGGGGTTGACAGCGCCGTACAACAGATTCACGGCGGCTTCTCCGGCACCGTCACCGGCAAGGTACAGTTCCAGAACAGCCGGGACATCGTTGACCCACGGCATTTCGATGGCAGAGCCGTTGTGCAGGACGACCACGGTATTCGGCTGTACCGCAGCGACTGCGGCGATCAGATGATTCTGATTTTCCGGCATGGCAAGGGTGGTGCGGTCGTAGCCTTCGCTCTCGTACCGCTCCGGGAGTCCGGCAAAGATCACGGCGACCTCTGCGTCTGCAGCAGCAGCCACGGCGGCCTGTTCCAGCGCAGGATCAACGGTATCCTCATCGGTGCGGTAGCCCTGTGCATAGGCTACACCGGGAGCGTGCTCCAGCGCACAGCTGACCTTCGCACTGTTGACATGGCTGCTGCCGCCGCCCTGATACCGGGGGTGCTGCGCAAATTCGCCAAGGAACACCGCCTTGCAGCCCTTTGCCAGAGGAAGTACGCCCTTTTCGTTCTTCAGCAGAACCGCAGAGTTCTCTGCAACAGAAACTGCCATCCGGTAGTCTGCGTCCCGGTCAAATACGGCGCTCGCGTTTTCAGTTTTGGTCACAGAATCCACGAACCGCAGCAGGTTGCGGACGGCAGCGTTCAACGCCTCCTCCGAGAGCGTTCCTGCCTTGATGGCAGAAAGGATCGAGTTTGTGCCGCGGCCGCTTCCGCCGGGCATTTCCAGATCCTGTCCGGCGGCGATGCCCTTGGCGCGGTCTTTTACTGCGCCCCAGTCGGTCACCACCATGCCCTCATAGCCCCAGCGTTTGCGCAGGATGTCGGTCAGCAGTTCCTTGTTCTCCGAGCAGTGGGTGCCGTTGAGCTTGTTGTAGGCGGCCATCACGCCCAGCGGCTTTGCCTTTTTGACCACCGTTTCAAAGGCGGGAAGATAGATCTCGTGCAGGGTGCGCTCGTCCATCACGCTGTCGCTGACCATCCGGTCGGTCTCCTGATTGTTGGCGGCAAAATGCTTGATGCAGCTGCCCACACCATTGCTCTGGATGCCGTTGACCAGTGCCGCGCCCATCTCACCGCTGAGATAGGGGTCTTCGCTGAAATACTCAAAGTTACGTCCGCACAGCGGGCTGCGCTTGATGTTCAGACCGGGGCCAAGCAGCAGGGCCAGATTCTCGGCGCGGCACTCGTTGCCCAGCGTTTCGCCCAGCTTTTCTGCCAGAGCGGTGTCAAAGCTGGAAGCCACCGCCGCACTGGACGGGAAACAGACCGCAGGGATGCTTTCGTTGATGCCCAGATGGTCGCCCTGCTCGTCCTGTTTGCGCAGACCGCTGGGGCCGTCGCTCATCATCACGGCAGGCACACCGAGCTGCTCCACCGGCTGTGTATGCCAGAAATCCGAACCGGAGCAGAAGTCTGCTTTTTCCTCCAGTGTCATCTGCTGGAGGATCTTTTCAATGTCCATTCTGTAATGCCTTCCTTTCGTTTGAGGGCAGTCCACGACCCCTTGATTTTCTTACCCAAAGTATAACAGAAGAACCGCAGACAGTACGGATGAAAAGTCGTGAATCAAGATGAATTTTTTGAATTGTCATAAATAACACGACTTTTTGACTGATAACACAAAATTTTGCACCCTTATTCCGTGGGATTCTCTTTATAATAAGAACAGAAATCAAATGGAAAAAGGAGATGCGGATGATGCAAGCAACAAACCTGAAAACGAATCATCTGACCCAGCCTCTCGGCATAGATGCCGGGACGCTTTTTTTATCGTGGCAGTGCGCCGAAGGCGTGCGCCAGACTGCCTACGAAATCGAAGTGACCGCCGGAGCAAAAACGCTGTGGGCGAGCGGAAAGATTTTGAGCAGTATGATGCACACCGAAACGCCCACCCCTGTGCCGCCCAAGATGCAGGGACAGTGGCGCATCCGGCTGTGGGATGAAAATGACCAGCCCGGTGCATGGAGCACCGCTTCCTTCGAGACCGGGCTTGCACAGGCAGACTGGCAGGGCGTGTGGGTCTGCCCGGAGACAGAAGAGCCGGACATCGACTGCACCGATGCCATCAACGCCTTTGCAAAGCCCAACTGGGAGCAGAAGCAGGCGGCGCTGGAAGCCTCCGGCAAAGGGCAGGCGCAGCCTTATCAGCCCCACCGCCCGGCAAGTTATCTGCGCAAAACGTTCACCGCTCCGGCGGGAGAAAGCAAGCGGCTGTACATTACCGCTAAGGGACTGTATGCGGCATGGCTGAACGGCAAGCGTGTCGGCGATATGGTGCTTGCTCCCGGCAGCTTTACCGCAAACAAGCATTTGGGCGCACAGACCTACGATGTGACTGCGCTTGTCCGTGACGGTGAAAATGAGCTGCTCATCGCATTGGGCGACGGCTGGTACCGCAGTACCTCGGGCGTGGATGGTGACCGTGACCTGTTCGGGAAAGAAGTGGCTGTCCTGTTCCAGCTGGAAGTGGACGGCAAGGCGGTCTGCGTTTCGGATGACGACATGGAGGCCACCCAGTGCGGCCCGATTCGCCAAAATGATATGCAGCAGGGCGAAGTGTATGATGCCCGGCTGGAAGGGGAGCCTTCCGGCTGGCATGGCGTAAAGACCGAGCCGAACTCCCTGCCCATCACCGGTATGAACACCGTGCCCATCCGGGAGCAGGAAGCCTTTGCGGGCAGGCTGCTGCGTACCCCCAACGGCGAGACTGTGCTGGACTTTGGGCAGAATATGGCTGGCTATGTGGAGATGAAGCTGACCGCCCACGCCGGGCAGAAAATCAAGCTGCTGTGCGGCGAAGCACTGGACGAGAACGGCAACTTTACGCAGGAGAACTTTCAGGACCGGAATCGCCACAAGGAGGGCGGCACGGCACAGATGCTGGAACTCGTCTGCAAAGAGGGCGAGAACCACTACAAGCCCAGCTTTACCATCATGGGCTTCCGGTACGCAAAGGTGGAAACGGACATCGAGCTGACCGGCGCAGAGTTTACTGCCCACGCCGTCTATTCAGAGATGCCGGTCATCGGCAGCTTTGCGTGCGGCAACGCCGATGTGGATCAGCTGGTGAAAAACAGTGTGTGGAGCCAGAAGAGCAATTTCTGTGATATCCCCACCGACTGCCCCACCCGCGAGCGCGCCGGCTGGACGGGGGACATGGGGGTGTTCATTGAAACCGGCCTGACCCTGATGGACTGCTACCCGGTGGTGGAAAAATGGCTGGCAGAATGCCGCCTGAACCAGTACCCGGATGGACGCATGGCGAACATTGCGCCGCCCACCAGCCGCCCCGGCTACATGACCCCCATGCTCTGTATGTCGGCGGGCTGGGGCGATGCCGCCATTCTGGTGCCCTACGTCCTTTATAAGCGCACCGGCGACCGCAAGATCCTTGCGGACAACTACGAGATGATGCAGAAGTGGTATGCGTTCCTGCTTGGCCGTGCACAGCAGACCACCGAGGAACAGCAGACCGGGGCATACGCCAAGTACACGGTGCTGAACGGTCTGGACTACGGCGAGTGGTGTGAGCCTGGCATTACTCCCATGCAGGCGATGATGAACCCGCGCAAAAGCGTGGGTACGGCGTATCTGGCTTATTCCGGGCGGCTTCTGGCAGAAATTGCACAGGCGCTGGGCAAGGCAGAGGACGCAGCGCAGTACCGCGACACGGCAGAAAAGGCGGTAAAGGCGTACCGCGCCGCCTTTACTGACAATGGGAAAATCACTTCTGACCGCCAGTGCGAATACGTCCGCGCCATTGCCTTTGCACTGCTGGGCGAGGAGGAGAGCCAAGCCGCTGCGGATACCCTGAACCGGATGGTGGCGGAAAACGGCTATCACCTGAACACCGGCTTCCTTTCTACACCCTTCCTCTGCGAGGTGCTGGCAAAGTACGGCTATGCCGACACCGCCTATAAGCTGCTGTTACAGGACACCGCTCCCAGCTGGCTCTATGAGGTCAAGCAGGGCGCCACCACCGTCTGGGAGACATGGACGGGCATTGACGCAAACGGCCACCCCAGCGAATCCCTGAACCATTACTCCTACGGTGCCATCTGCGGCTGGCTGTTCGGTGGCGTGTGCGGCATCCGTCTGGCGGGCCAGACCCTGACCATCGCCCCCACCCCGGACCCTGCACTGGGTTGGGCAAAAGCGGTGTACGATTCCCCGGTGGGGCGCATTGAAAGCGGCTGGCAGTATGCAGGCGATGCCGTGACCTACACCATCACCGTGCCCTGCAATCTGACCGCAGAACTTGTCCTCCCGGATGGCAGAAACCTGACCTTGCAGCCGGGAACCCATACCCTGTAACGCAAAAATATTCCCCGCAAAACACAACGCCCCGCACCGGAAGGAGTAACCGGTGCGGGGCGTTGCTTTTATGGGGATAATGAAGAAGAAAATGATGAGAAAATGGCAGATCAGAATTTTTGTGCAAGGTATTTTGCACTGAGCTGGAAGCTCTTGACAGGGGAATTGTCTACCCAGTTGCGGTGGCTTTCCAGAATGATGGCATCTACATTCACGGAAAGTGCCTGTGTCATCAGGCTGTCCAGATCCATGTTGCCGGTGCCCAGCTCCATACTGTCGGTTTTCAGAATGGGGGTAATGGCGCTGCCGGTAATGCGGGTGCCCCGGTCGTTGATGTGCCACAGCTTCATGCGCGAGCCAAGCCGTTGCATCCACGCCAAGGCGTTTGCACCGCCCTCGGTGAACCAGTAGCTGTCAAACTCAAAGTTGACGAAGGCTGGATCGGTCTCCTCTAAAAGAATATCGTAAGCGCGCTTGGATGCGTTCACCGGGCGCAGCTCGCAGTTGTGGTTGTGGTAGAGCAGGTGGATGCCCTCTTTTTGCAGGGTCTCGCCCGCCTTGTTCAGACGTTTGGCCAGTTCGTGCATCGTGGCTTCATCGCCGTAATCAAAGCGGTACATCCCGGTGATGACCACATACTGTGTGCCGAAGCTTTTGGCCTCCTCGGCCACTGCGTGGGCATCCCGTTCCAAACTGCCAAGGTCGGTGTGCAGACTGACCACCCGAAGGCCGGCCTCCTGCACCAGCTTGTGCCAGTCCAGATTGCCGCCCTTGCCCACCGGCATCCCGGCGGCCTTGGTCAGCAGCTTTACCACAAAGCCAATGGGATGAATCATAAATCCACACAGTTCAATGCCGTCGTACCCGGCGGCTTTCATGGCGGCAAGGGTCTCTTTGGCCTGCTGTTCGTTGTTCAGTACAGTGCCCAGCATAAATTGCTGCACGGCTTTGATGGGCATGATTTACCCCTCCAGTTTGAATGCCTTGCCCGGCGTGATGCCGTTTTCGTTAAAGCTGTCCACGCAGATGTAGTATTCCTGCCCGGCGGTCAGGGTGGAAAGGGTCACTTCGTCTGCATCGTAGACCAGCCAGCTCAGATAGAGCTTGTCGGGTGCAACGCCATAGCGGACATTGCAGCCCTGTGCGTTTTCGATGTGCTGCCAGCGGATCTTTGCGTCCAGTGCATCCACACGAATCCCGGCGGCTTCGGCCTGTGCAGGCTTTGCGCCCTCGCCGTTGCCGAACACCCGCAGGCCGCTGATGCGCAGTGCTTGCCCATAGGGCAGTTCGCCGCCGGTCACCCGGACATACCGTGCCCGGATGCCATCGGCATATTCGTAGTAGCCGTTGGAGCACTCCCGGGCAACCGTTTCGCAAATCGTCCAGTCTGCTCCGTTCACACTGGTCTCTACCGTGTAATGGGAGATCTGCGGCCGGGTCTCGATGTGGCGGGTCTTGCGGGTATCGCCGTAGCTGTCGGCTGGGAAATCCACCACAAGCTTTTCATCTGCCATATTTACCTGAATGGCGCGGACATCACTCTCTTTGCCAAGGTCCACGCAGAGCCATTCGCCCGGCTCTGTACCAGCGGCGCTCCACCAGCTGCGGCAGTCCTCGTTGACTGCCAGTGCCGGGCTGCTGCCCTCGGCAGTGCTGGAAGCTGTGACCGGCTTTTTGTAGCTCAGCAGCATCCATTCCGGCTGCTGGCTGGCGGCATCGAATTTGCCAGATGGGATGCGGTGCGGGTAATCGGCAAAGTTCTGGTTGCAGTAGAGAACCCCGTCCTTGTCGAACCCGGCAGGGAACAGCCCCACCCGGCGCTCAAAGTCATAGTTGACGGAAATGCGCATGGTAGAGGCGTGCCACCAGTTGCCATAGCGGTCGGCAATGGTGCTGCCGTGGCCTGCGCCGGTGATGAATCCACCGGGCTTTGCGGAAAACGGGTTGGATGCCTGCCGCACAAAGGGACCCAGCGGAGAAGTGGAGGTGTATACACCATCGGCGTAAGTGTTGTACTGGGTGCCGGGGCAGGCGTATTGCAGGTAATAGAGGCCGTCATGCTTTGTCATAAAGGCACCCTCAATGTAGGGTTTGCCGATGGCGTTAAACATGGCAGTCAGGCTTTCGACACTCAGGCCGGGGATGTTTGCCATCTGCGGCGGCAGATCCAGCTTGCCGGTCTTGGGGTCATGGAACTGCTTCATGGACTGGTACAGCACGCTGGCTTCCCGGTCCACAATGCCGTTGTTGCCGGGGCGTTCGTAGCCTAGTACGGTTTCATTGCCGAAGATCAGCTCCTGCTTTTCACCGATGGGGGTCATGGTGTCCGGGTCCATCTCCACGCCGTAGATGGGTGTAGTATTGGAGCAGCCCCAGTAGAAGTACACCCGGCCATCATCATCGCAGAACAGGTCCGGGTCCCAGAAAGCAAAGGGGGCAGACACTTCGGTAAACGGCTCAATCAGGGGGTCAGCGGTGCGCAAAATGGGGCAGTTGCGTCCCTTGCGGCTGGCGCAGAAATAGAGGTAATTGCCCACCTGCCGCACATCCGGTGCGTAGTCGTAGATCAGCAGGCCGGGGTCTGCATGGAAGTCCCAGTTCAGCAGATCCTCCGAATACCAGAAGCCTGCCGACATGGAAACAAAGAGATAATATTTGCCCTTGAAATAAACCAGCGTCGGGTCTGCACCCTCCCGGAAACCCGCCACGCGCGGGCCTTCCTTCATGTGCTGATAGCGGTAGCCCAGATCAAGGGGGTTGCAATAAGTCTGTCTCATCGAAACTCACTCCTTGGAAATACCCTGCAATACCCGGTTCAGCTGCTTGATGTCCTCCTCGGAAGCGCCTGCCTGCATCAGCATGGATTCAATGGTCATCCGCCGCATGGCGCGCTCCATCATCGCCACCAGAGCCGGGTTGTCCTTCACGGCGGCGGCAACATCTCCGCGGGCAGCGACGGTTTTATCAGAGAGCTGCTTCAGGATGGGACCAACTTTCGGGTCTGCCGTGGCGGCAGCCATGTTGTCCTTGACCGACCAGCAGCTTTCGTCCAGCTCGCCGTCAAACCAGTTGGTCACGTTCTTGCGGTTGTCCATGGCGTAATCCGGGTTGGGGGCGTCCACCTTGTTCACCAGGATCACGCTGCTGTGCTCGCCGGAGCGTGCCTCAATGCTGTGCTTGCCGGTGATGGGCAGCTGGAAGGTGAACACCTTGTCGCCCTTACGGGTCTCCACCAGCTGACCGTCCTTGTACAGCGAGACCTCCGGCAGATTGGAGTAGACCTTGATCTCAGTCACATCCTCGGCGCGGTCCACATAGCGGCTGCCGCACAGGTGCACGAACGGCTCCTTGCTCCAATAGGCCTTGTAGAGATAGAAGGGATCTTTTTTGAGCTTGCGGTCAAAGGTGACAAGTCCCTTCTGGTTCTCGCCGTGCTTGCCGCCCTCATCACGGCCATCGGCGGCAAAATCAAACATATTCCACACATGGGTCGCCCACAGCCACGGACGAGCGGCGATCATCCGTGCGATATGTTCATGGTAGACGCACTGATAACTCTCGGTGTAGTCGCCCTTTTCCGGGTGGCTGCTCTGGTACTGGGGGTTGGCATCTGCGCCGTACTCCGAAAAGCCGATGCAGCGGTCAGGGTAATCGGCGTGGTACTTGTCAAAGAACTCGTCGTTCTGCTCCAATTCGCCCAGATACCAGCCGAAGTAGAGGTTGTAGCTGTTCACATCGGGAATTTCCAGAATGGGACTGGTGGTCTCCAGCATAAACACGTTTGCCATGGTGGTCTTGCGGGTGGGGTCCAGCTTGTGCGCCAGCTCGTTCAGCAGACGGTGGTTTTCCAGCAGATCCTCGTTGACAGCGGAGGCGGCGGTGATCTCGTTGGACAGGCCCCACACGGCAATGCAGGGGTGGTTGTAGTTCTGGACGATCAGCTCTTCCATCTGGGTCAGGGTGTTGGCACGGCCGTTGGTCATGTGCATGGTGATGTAGGGGATCTCTGCCCAGATGACAAGACCCTTTTCATCACACAGGTCGTAGAAATACTGTGTGTGCTGATAGTGTGCCAGCCGGATGGTGTTGGCCCCGATTTCCAGAATGAGGGCAATGTCCTCCTCCATCATTTCGTTGGTCAGGGCAATGCCCGCACCCTTACGGTCCTGATGGCGGGAAACGCCGCGCAGCGGATATTCCCTGCCATTCAGGATAAATCCCTTCTGGGGGTCGATCTCAAACTTGCGGCAGCCGAACCGGGCGAAGGTCTCCTCGCCATTGTCCAGCTTGGCAGATACGGTGTAGAGGAAGGGGTCGTCCACGCCATCCCACAGGTGGGCGTTGTCCAGCATGAAAACAACCTTTGCGGTGCCATTTTCCACCGGGGCGGTAAGGGTCTGCCCCTCCAGTGCAAAGGTCACGTTCTGTGCGCCCACCACGGCGGCTTCCACGGTGACCTCAGAGGTCTTGGCAGCAAGGTCGGTGACGATGGGGGTCACCTTCAGCGCCGGTGCGCCATTAGCGGGCAGGGCGAAGTGCTCTGCCGGGACGATGTGCAGGGTCACATCCCGGTAGATGCCGCCGTAGAAGGTAAAGTCTGCCTTCTGGGGATACACGGTGTCGTTGTCGCGGTTGTCCACGCTGATGGCCAGCAGGTTCTCGTCTTTCAGGTGGTCGGTCAGGTCTACCCGGAAGGTGGAGTAGCCGCCCTTGTGCTCGGCCAGCTTTTCACCGTTCAGGTAGACGGCGGCGGTCATGGCTGCGCCATCCAGCTGCAAAACAGCCTTGCCGCCTGCCGGGATGGTAGGCTTTGCCAGGGCCAGCGTATACCAGCAGGTGCCGCGGTAGTAATCGTTGCCGCCGTCCTGACCGTCCAATGCGTTCCAGGTGTGGGGCAGGGCAATGGCCTCGCCCATAACGGCGGTGGGGACACCGGCGCTCTCCTTGGTAAAATGCCAGTCGCTCTGATTCAACAGGATGGTCTTGCTCATGGTAAAAACTCCTTTATATTCATAAAAGATGGATAGAATCAGCAAAAACCGAAAGAGCGTATGAGCCCTTTCGGTTTTTGCAGGGTGTTACTGCATATTTTCTGCAATTACTTCACGACGAAGGGCGTCTTTCTTATCTGCGATGCGCTTCTGGACGTTGACCATTTCCTCCTTGGTCAGCGGGCAGCCCAGCATGGCAATCAGGGTGATGATCCAGCCCAGCATGGGCAGACCGAACTTGATGGCAAGGGTCATCCAGAAGATGCCGCTGGTGTAGGGATCCGTGGGCTGGGGCATGGTGGTGGTGTAACCCAGAAGGGCGACCGCACCGGTGGCGATGACAGCAGCCACCGAGGTGATGAGCTTGTCCACCAGACTGTAAGTGCCGGAGACGACAGCCGGGATGTAACGGCCGCTGCGGTCCAGCTCGTAGTCGATGGTATCAGCCATGAAAGAGGTGTTGGAGGTGGTAATGCACATATTGGAACCATTCAGCAGCAGAGTCAGCAGGACGTAAACGATCATGTTCCAGCTGCCGATCACACCGATCTGACGAGTGTCGGTAAAGATGAAGAACAGACACAGCACAGAGGTGATGGCCATGCTGACGCAGGTCCAGGTCACGATGCCATTCTTGCTGCCTTTTTTGCCCACATACTTTGCACCCAAGGCCGCAAAGAAGATGGAAGGCACCATGCTGATCACGCCAAGGGTGGTAGCAAGACCCATGTTGCCGATGAGGATGCCGTTCATCATCGTGTTGATGATGGCCTGGCTGCCTACCTGCTGTGCCAGCTTATCGGAAGAGTTGGAGGCGATGTAGCACTGCAGGGGCTTGTTGTGCTTGAGTACCTCAAGAATATCCGCAGTTTTCAGCGGCTCGTGCTTTTTGTTGGTGCCCTCGAAGTTTTCGGGCTTATCGAAGGCGGAGATGCCGGCGCAGACGATCAGGGTGCCGATGCCGGCAATGATCAGCACGATGGTGCAGACCGTGCTGAGAAAGTCCTGATTAAAGGTGCCGCCACACTTGGGCAGGATGACGGTGTAGGTCAGCATACTCATGCTTATGGGCACCAAGTAGTTCAGCGCAGTGGTCCAGACACCGATGGTGGGACGCTGGCGGGGATCGTTGGTCATGATAGCCGGCAGGGTCTGGGCGGTCATGTTAGTAACGGTATAGCCGATGATGTAAATAATGTAGGTCAGGGCAAACACCGGCAGACCGAAGCCCTTGCTGGAGCACAGGTTGAACATACACAGCAGGCCGACAGCCTCGATCAGATAGCCGCTGATCAGCAGAATGCGCAGCTTGCCGAAACGGGTGTTGATGCGGTCGTAGACGAATGCCAGCATCGGGTCGGTGAAGCCGTCCAGAATGCGGGCCAGCATCAGGATGATGCCCACGGTTGCGGTGGTGATGCCGTAGCCGATGCTGGCCGAGTAACTGGCCATACCGATCAGGGAATAGACGCTCATGCCCACAAAGGCGTTGCAGGCGTAGCAGATGATCTGCCAGAGCTTTGCACGGCGGTACTGGACACCGTCTACTTCACTGGCACTGGGTTTCTTTTGGAACATGATGATTTTCCTCCTTTTTAAGTGAACTGGGTTCCGCATTTCTTGACACAAGAATAACAGAATGCAACAGCCACTGCCGGATAAAAAACGGTAGTTAGGGATAAAAATTCGTGCAATAATTTGTGGTGCGTGAATTTGCGCCCACCTTCACGATTTATTGTCCCATAGGGGCAAAACAGGTCTGCTACAATAGCCTCAACAAGCAACACGCAGGAAGGGAGAACCATCATGCAGAAATTTGAAAAAGGCTTTTTCATCGGTGCTGCAACAGCAGCCCATCAGGTGGAGGGCAACAATACAAATAGTGACTACTGGGCACAGGAGCAGCTGCCCCATTCTAGCTTTACGGAGCCCAGCGGCATTGCCTGCGACCATTATCAACGGTACGAAGAAGATATCAAGCTCTTGGCCGATGCCGGGCTGAACGCCTACCGCTTTTCTATCGAGTGGGCACGGGTAGAGCCGGAGGAAGGAAAGTTCGACTCGGAAGCCGTCGAGCATTACCGCAAGGTGATTGCCTGCTGCAAAGCGCATGGCGTAGAACCCATCGTGACGCTGCTGCACTTCACCAGCCCGAAATGGCTCATCTGCAAGGGCGGCTGGGAAACTGAAAGCACTGTAGAGGATTTTAAACGTTATGTGACCTATGTGATGGAACAGCTGGGCAGCGAGCTGCGCTATGTCTGCACCATCAACGAGGCCAATATGGGCTTGCAGTTGGCTGCCATCTCCAAGCGGTTCCGCCTGATGGCAGAACAGGCCGCCAAAAATGCCGCAGCGGCCGGGAAGTCTGCCGAGGGCACGGTGCAGGTGGGCATGAATTTCCAGAAGATGATGGAAAACATGAAGTATGCCGCCATGGAGAATGCACAGGCGTTCGGCACACCCCAGCCGCATATCTTTGTCAGCGAGCGCACTCCAGAAGGCGATCTGCTGGTGCTGCGTGCCCATGCAGCCGCACGGGATGCCATCAAAGCCCTCTGCCCGCAGGTCAAGGTGGGCCTGACCCTTTCGCTGCACGACTTGCAGGCACAGCCCGGTGGTGAAACCTTTGCCGAGGCCGCATGGCAGGAGGAGTTCACCCATTATCTGCCTTATATCAAAGACGATGATTTTCTGGGTGTGCAGAACTATACCCGCACCCTTTATGGCCCGCAGGGGCAGCTGCCGGCACCGGAGGGCGCAGAACTGACCCAGATGGACTACGAGTTCTATCCGCAGGCACTGGAGCACGTCATTCGCAAGGTGGCAGAGGAATTCAAGGGCGAACTGATCGTGACCGAAAACGGCATTGCCACCGCCGATGATACCCGCCGTGTGGCATTTATCCGGCAGGCACTGGATGGTGTGCAGCACTGCATCGCCGACGGAATCCCGGTGAAGGGATACTTCCATTGGAGCCTGATGGACAACTTTGAGTGGCAGAAGGGCTATGCCATGCAGTTTGGTCTGATCGCCGTGAACCGTGAAACTATGGAGCGGACCGCAAAGCCTAGCCTTGGGGTGCTGGGCAGTTACGCAGAAAAATAAGCTGCAATAGCAAAAAACAGGCTGTGGAAGATGCTTCTCGCAGCCTGTTTTGGTTCAGTGGGAAAGATGCAGACCATGGACACCATTTGCAACCACGGCGGCAATTACGTTGATGTGCTTTTGCGCCAGTTTGGCGTCGGTGTTCAAAAGCCCGGAAAGACCGTTCATTACAAAAATCAGGATGGCACCGACATTTTCATATTGGGACGGCTCGATATTGTCACCTTTGATTTTTTCCAGAATGGCATCCCGCAAATGCTGCGTAAAGCGGTTCATCGCGGATACCGGAACCACACCGAGGTAATCCGTTGCCTGCTGGAGAGCAGCAAACATTTCCTGCATAAAGGCCTCCGGTTCATCCAGCAGCTGCTGTGCGCCGCGCATATTGTCGCAGACGAGCTGGACTGTCTGCCGCTCCATTTCGGCGGTGAGTGCATCCAGCGTTTCATAGTGGGAATAAAAGGTCGTTTTGTTGATCTCGGCGCGTTCGGCAATTTCCTTGACCGTGATCTTTTCAATGGGCTTCTCCCGCAGCAAGTCGATAAACGTTTTCTGAATGGCACGTCTCGTTTTTTTGACCCGGATATCCATACAATTCCTCCGTCAATGTATTTCGTAAAGGATGCTTAACCAACGCTTAGAACGTGATCCGTTGCTTAAACACCGGACACGCCGGAAACTGCTGATTGCAGCCCCTGCGGCATAGTGCTATTATAACACCATAGAGATGGATAAGCAACTAAGAGTTGCAAATCTAGTTCGTGAATACGAAAAATAAAAAATGGAGGATGCTTTATGAAAATGATGAATTTCAACAGTGTCAGAGATAAAGTTGCTATCGTCACCGGCGCAAGCCGCGGCATCGGCCGCGCCATTGCCGAGTGCTTCGGCGAAAACGGCATGAAGGTAGTCTGTGCAGCCCGCAGTGCCCAGCAGGGGCAGGCTGTGGCAGACGGCATCTGCGCCAAGGGCGGCGACGCCATCTTTATCCAGACCGATTGCAGCAAGGCTTCTGCCATCAAGGAACTGGTGGACAAGACGGTGGCACACTACGGTAAGCTGGATGGTGTTGTCAGCAACGCAGGCATCGGCATGGGCGGCACACCGCTGCATGAGTATGAGGTAGAGGATTACGAGAAGATCTTCTCCCTGAACAGCGAGGGCGTCTTTGCCGGAATGAAGTACGGCGCAGAAGCCATCCTCAAGAGCCACAGCGAGGGCGGCTTCCTCATCAATGTGGCATCGGTGGCGGGTCTTGTACCCCAGCGCGGACAGGCACTGTACAGCGCCACCAAATTCGGCGTGGTGGGCATGACCCGCGCAGCGGCACTGGATTATGCGGAATACGGCATCACCGTCAACGCCATCTGCCCCGGTTACACCAAGACCAGCATTTTCGGAGATGCACCGGCTGCGGCCATGGACTTTTTCGCATCCGACTGCCCGGCAAAGCGGATGGGCGACCCGGAGGAGTGCGCCGCACTGGCACTTTTCCTTGCCAGCGGTATGGCACGGTACATCACCGGTGCAGCCATCCCTGTGGACGGCGCACTGTCTGCCGGGCACCAGAGCGTCAGCAGCTGGAAGCACCCGGAAATTTTGACCGACGGCAAGCTGAACAGCCAGAGCACCATTGCAGCCCTGATGGAAAACGAGTCCGCAAAAGCCGTTGTGGAGCAGTACCTGCCCGGCTTTGCTGACAATCAGCAGGCAAAAGCCGCCTACGGAATGACCTTTGGCAAGATCGGCTCCATGCTGGGTCTGCCGGAAACGGCGCTGAAAGCACTGCTGGATGCGCTGGATAACCTGTGACCGAAACCGCTCTGAAAGCCCCTTGACAGGGGCTTCCGTTCTGCCTGCGTGCGGTTGATTTTTGGGAGGAGATCATGAAAAACGAAGCACTTTTCCGTACCGGCTCTGTCTGGAAGTCCATTTTTTCCATGGCAGTACCCTCCATCATCATTATCCTTGTCATGGTGCTGTACAACATGGCGGATATGTTTTTTGTGGGCTGTCTGGGCGATACTGCACAGGTGGCGGCGGTCTCCGTTGTGGGACCGGTGTTTTCGATCCTTGCGGCGGTGGCAACGATGCTTGGCGCAGGCAGCAGTGCCGTCATTGCACGCTGCTTTGGCGCAGGCGAGATCGAGCAGGGCAAGACCTGCTCCTCGCTCTGCTTCTGGACCAGCTTTTTTCTGGGCGTTCTGGTCAGCATCGGTCTGCTGGTGGGCAGAGTGTCGCTTTTGGGAATGCTGGGTTCCAATGCAGAGATCTTCCCCTACGCGGAGCGGTATCTTCAGGTCCTGGCACTGGGTGCGCCGTTTTTTATCCTGTCCAACAGCATGGCGATGCTGGTGCGTGCAGAGGGTGCAGTAAAAGAGGGCATGATCGGTAATCTTCTGGGCACGCTGGTCAACTGCATTTTTGACCCGCTGTTTATTCTGGTGCTGAACTTCGGTGTCAGCGGTGCGGCTGCCGCCAGTGTGCTGGGCAACCTTGTGGCGACTGCCTGCTATCTGCGCTACATCGTCAAGAACGGCACGGTACTGACGGTTGATTTTCGCCCTGCCCTGAAAAAGCCGCAGATGTTGGGCGAGCTGCTGGCCATTGGTCTGCCCAACGGCATCAGCAGCCTGCTGGCCGGGTTTGCGTCCTCCTTCAGCAACCGGCTGTTGGTGACCCACGGCACGGCGGCGGTCGCAGCTATGGCAGCGGCAGGCAAGACGACCATGGTCATCAGCATGATCGCCATGGCGATCTGCATGGGCTGCCAGCCGCTTCTGGCGTACAGCTACGGCGCAGGCGACTCAAAACGTCTGAAACAGCTTTTAAAGGACCTGATCCTGCTGACCGTTGTTTTTGGCGTCCTTGCCGGAGCTGCCAGCTTTGCCGGACGCAATGCGCTGATCGGGATGTTCATCAAGGAAGAAGGCGCTTTCCGTCTGGGAACGCAGCTGGTGGTCTATCTGGTTCTGGGCAGCCCAGTGATCGGTCTGTCCTATCTGGCAACCAATTTGCTGCAATCTGTGGGCAAGGCAAGCGGTGCGGTGGTGCTCTCTCTTTTGCGGCAGGGGCTGCTGCTGATTCCGCTGCTGTACCTGATGAATGCGCTTTGCGGCGTGCAGGGCATTGCGGCGGCGCACCTGATAGCAGACGTTGGCGCTGCGGCTATCTCTGCGGGCATCCTGCTGCACTGGCTCCGGGCCTCGATGGAAAAAACGGCGGAAGTATGATATACTGTTTTTATCAATGAGCCGGAGGGGTTACACATGGATGTTCTCCAGAATATGATGCTGCTTTCCGAACTTGTCCAGTGCGGCGGCAATGTTTATACATGGTGCTATGATGCACAAGGTGTGCTCTTGCGGAGCAACTGCCCGGACGAGGCATTCCTTGCCAGCGCATTTGAGCTGTTCGGCTGCAAACAGCGGATGCTGGAGCATGGGAACCGGGACGATGTGCCCGTTACCTTGGGAACGGCGCTGGGGCTTTTGTGGGGCGCAGCCTTTGAAAAGGAAGAGGGAAAACTGAAGCGCATCTGGGTCATCGGGCCGGTGTTCTATCAGGATGTGACGCTGCGCGGGATCGAGGACGGACTGAAATATTACAGCAAGCTGGAGATCAGTGTGGCATGGACGATCCAGTTATACAAAGCTCTTGAAAAAGTCCCTACCCTGCAAAACACCATTATGAACCGCTATCTGCTGATGATGCACTACTGCCTCACCGGGCAGCGGCTGGAGCTGAGCTGTGTCAACAGCAGCACAGCGCAGGAGGAGCGGCTGAAAAGCTCTGCCATCCCCCACGACCGGCATAAGATCTGGATGGCGGAGCAGGGAATGCTGCAAATGGTCCGCACCGGAGATATGAATTACAAGCAGGCACTTTCCAATAGTATGAGTATGAGTGCGGGTGTGCCGGTACAGAGCAGCGATGTGCTACGCCAGAGTAAGACCTCCATCATCGTGTTCACCTCGCTGGTGTGCCGTGCCGCCATTGAGGGTGGTCTTTCCCCGGAGGAGGCGTACTCGCTGGGGGACAGCTACATTCAGACGGCAGAAACGGCAAAATCGCTGGATGAGCTGGCCCCCCTTGCAATGATGATGTACGACGACTTCATCCGGCGGGTCCACAAGCACCGGACGAACCCAAACCTCAGTATGCAGATCCAGAAGTGTGTGGATTACATCGAGATGAATCTGGACAAAAAGATCGTGGCGGAGGATCTTGCTGTCCTGGTGGGCTACACGGAATATTACCTCACCCACAAATTCAAGGAAGAAACGGGTCTGAGTGTCACGAACTATGTAAAGTTTGCAAAGGTCGAACGTGCAAAGGTTCTGCTGAAAAGCACACCGCTCAGCGTCCGGGAAATTTCCGAGCAGCTTGGCTTTGCTACCCGCAATTATTTCAGCGCAGTCTTTCAGCAGGTCACCGGAAAAACGCCCGTGGAGTTCCGGGAACGCTAAAAATACAACAGCCCGTCTGAATCAAAAGCAGACGGGCTGTTGTTGTATGGAATTATGATTGCTCAATCCAGTCGGAACACCTGTTCCAGCTTAGGCTGTGCGCCGGTCACAGGGTCCATTTCCAGTTCCAGAATGTCCTTCATGTGCTCGTTCCAACGGTCTACCACCGGGCTTTCTGCCTGCACTTTCTCGGCGTAGGCCACGCCCTTTTCGCACTCATAGTAGCCAAATAGTTCATCGTTGCAGTAAAAGATGCTGTAATTGCAGATGCCAGCATCTTTCAATACTTGCACCATTTCCGGCCAGATCTCTGTGTGACGTTTCTGGTATTCGGCCTTGCAGCCGGGCTTGATGCGGCCTTTCCATGCCATGTGTTCCATGCTCTGCTCCTTAGTTGAGGAACTTCTCGTTCAGGGTCACGCCAAAGTCGCGAGCGATGGCGCGCAGGTCGTCATCGGTGATGGTCTGCCGGATGATGCCGCCGCCCATGGAGAGCACCTTGACGTAAATTTCGGCACTCTTCTCAATGGTGTGCGCCAGACCAAAGGTAATGTCAAAGTCCGGGCCGGAAGCAAACAGACCGTGCTGTGCCCAGATAGCAGCCTGATAGGTTTTCATCAGCTCACTGGTGGCCAGGGCAATGTCTGCACCGCCGGGCACCATCCACGGGCAGACGCCCACGCCCTCCGGGAACACCACCGGGCACTCGGTAGCGCTCTGCCACAACGCACGGGTGAAGTCCCGGTCGGTCAGGGGCAGAATGTAGGTCAGGGCAATCACATTGGTGGCGTGGCAGTGGTAGATGACACGGTTTGCGCCATTGGTGGCGGCCTTGCGGACACTGTGGTTCATAAAGTGGCTGGGGAACTCACTGGTGGGCTTCGCGCCGCCCTCCAAGCCCCAGACGATGCGCCAGCTGTCGCCCTTGTCGTTGATCTCCACAATACCGATGCTGTGAACAGGGTCCGGCTCCACGTTGCGGAAAAACTTGCCGGAACCGGTGGTGATGAAATACTCCCCCGCCAGATTATCCGCCTGCACCCCCATGTTCACCCATTCGCGGGGCTGCGGGTCAAAGAAAGGACGGCACTGTGCCACTTCTTCTTCCTTCATGCGGTAGGTCAGGTTGCCGCCGTTGCGCTCGTGCCAGCCCTGCAGCCAGCCATCGTTGCACATCCGCATAAAACCTTTGACAATATCAATATCCAGAATACCCATCTTCAAAAACCTCTCTCATTCAAATGCGCTTGCTCAGCACGTTCTGCTCGTATTTCTTTACTTCCTCAAACCATGCACCGTCCACCGGCACACCGTTTCGGCGGCAGTATTCGTCCCAAATTTCCCCAAAGGGCAGGGTCTTCAGCTCCTCCTGCCGCACCATCAGCTCGGTGAACTGGTTGGTGTCCTGCAGCTTCTTCAGCACCGTATGCGGGGTGCACAGGGCAGACAGCAGCGCCTTTTCCACGTTGCGGAAGCCCACTGTCCATGCGGAGATGCGGTTGATGGAAGCGTCAAAGTAATCCAGTGCAATGTTCACCCGGCCGTCCAGACCGCCGCAGCGCACGATCTCCTTGCAGATCTCCTTCGTTTCGTCGTCAAACAGCACCACATGGTCGGAGTCCCAGCGGATGGGGCGGGTGATGTGGAGGGCAATCTCCGGGAAGAAGGCCAACAGGGCGGGGATCTTATCGCTGACCACCTCGGTGGGATGGTAGTGGCCGTTATCCATCAGCGGAATGCACTTTTCCCGGTTGAAGGCGGCGTAGCTCAGGGCAAACTCAGCGCTGCCAACGGTGTACGCCTCCACACCGATGCCGAACACCTTACTCTCGATGCAGGGCTTCACCAGCTTGAAGTCGTAAGGCTCGCTCAAAATCTCGTCGATGCTGGCCTTGTAGCGGTCGCGGGGACCTTTGCGGTCCGCCGGTACGTCCTTAAAGCCGTCGCCCGTCCAGATGTTCATGGTGCAGGGCTGTCCCAGCTCCTCGGCCAGATACTGACTGATGCGGATGCAGGCCTTGCCATGCTCTACCCAGAATTTCCGGGTCTCCTCATTAGGGCTGGCAAGGGTCAGCGGGTCGCACTTGGGGTGGGAGAAAAAGGTGGGGTTAAAGTCTGCGCCCAGCCCTCTTGCCTTGCAGAAATCCACCCATTTTTTGAAGTGCTTCGGCTCCAGCCTGTCCCGGTCCACCCACGGGTTTTCCTCGTCAAAAATGGCGTAGGAAGCATGGAGGTTGATCTTTTTGGTGCCGGGGCAGAAGGACAGCACCTTGTCCATATCTGCCATCAGTTCCTCCGGGGTGCGGGCACGGCCGGGGTAGTTGCCGGTGGTCTGGATGCCGCCGGTCAGGGGCTTGGTGGGGTCGGTGTCAAAGCCCCGGACATCATCGCCCTGCCAGCAGTGCAGAGAAATAGGCACGGTCTTTAACCGGGCAATGGCAGCTTCGGTGTCCACGCCAATGGCGGCGTAGCGGGCTTTTGCTTCTGCGTAACTCATAGGGTTCCTCCTTTAGAAATGCTCATCTGAATCTTCAAATTGCCGATGGCGGTGGCCTCGATGGGCAGCGCCACCACCTGTTTTCCGGTATAGTGGGCGGTCAGCTCGTTCAGGGTAGCGTTCTTTGCGCCGCCGCCTGCAATGTACAGCTTATCCCAGTGCTGCCCGGTGAGGGCTTCCAGCTCCCGGAAAGCCTCCCCGTAGCAGTACGCCAGCGAGTGGTAGATGCTGTTGATGAGGTCGGCATCCGTGGCCGGGGCTTCGCCGGTCTCGGCGAGAGCCGTGCGAATCTCTGCGCGCATATCCTGCGGGGCAGAGAACCGGGCTTCGTTTACATCAAAAATGCGGGTGTAGGTGCTGGTCTTGGCCAGCTCCACCATCTCGGCAAAGGAGATGCCCAGCTGCTTTTGCACACACTGGATGATCCACAGACCCATGATGTTTTTCAGGTAGCGGATGTACCCCACGCCGCCCTCGTTGGTAAAGTTGGCGCGGCAGCTTTCCAGGCTGGTGATGGGCTTTGCCAGCTTGACCCCCAGCAAACTCCATGTACCGGAGGAAAGGAACGGCGCATCCCCCTGCTCCATGGGGATGCCCTCCACGGCGCTGGCGGTGTCGTGGGTGGCGCACAGCACTACCTTGGTTTGCCCGCCAACCTCGGTGGCAATGTCCGCCTTCAACGGGCCCAGCACCGTACCGGGAGCGGTCAGCTTGGGGAACATCGCCTCCGGCAAGCCCAAAGCTTTGAGAATCTCCGGGTCGTACTCTTTGGTCTGAGCGTTCACAAGGCCGGTGGAGGTGGCATTGGTGTACTCGCGGGCTTTTACGCCGCACAGTTTCCACAGCAGATATTCCGGGATCATCAAAAAGTCCTCGGCTTCGGCCAGCCGCCCGGCTTTTTTATCGGCATACAGCTGATAAATGCTGTTGAAGGGCTGGAACTGGATGCCGGTGCGCTGGTAAAGCTGCGCAAATGGCAGAATGCTGTGGACTTCGGGGATCACGGCCTGTGTCCGGTCGTCCCGGTAGGCGTAGACAGGGGAGAGGGGCTGACCGTCTTTCAGCAGCACATAGTCCACCGCCCATGTGTCGATGGAAAGGCTCTCAATGACCGGGTACTTTGCAAAGGCTTCCCGGATGCCCTGCTTCACGTTGGCAAACAGGCTGTTGATGTCCCATTCCAGATGACCGTCCACCCGCTGGACGCTATTGGGAAAACGGTACACTTCCTCGGTGCGGAGAACACCGTTCTCCATCCATCCCACAATGTGCCGCCCGCTGGACGCACCAATGTCGATGGCAAGATGATTTTTTTGCATAATGCGCCTCCTGTGTGGCTTTGACTGCTACCAGTATAGCGGTATGATGCGGGCAATTCCATCCGCAAAGGTGACACATTCTTTGTGAAAAGTCTACTCTTGCACTGCAAAGGCTGGTGCGCTATACTGAACCTAGGGTGTATCTGAAAAGTCGAAAATTTAGTCTATTTCTACAAGCACAGCTGGATTTTGCGTTAAACAGCCTTGAAATCCACAAAGGATTCCTGCGGCTATTTGCCTTAAATCCCGCTTGTGCTTGCGAAATATTCGTCATTTTCTTTGTTTTCAGATACACCTCAGAAAGAGAGGAAACAGAAAGTGCTGACCTACAACATGGATGTGACCCCGGAGAGTGTATGGAAACGCACTACCCCCAGCGAAGCAGAGTTGGCACAGCCCTACTACTGCACCGAGGCGGGAGTGTTTTACGCCCAGCAGCATTTTTCCACCGCCCGGACAGATAAGGAAAGTTACATCCTGTTTTATACCCTCCGGGGTGCAGGGCTGATTGAGCAGGGGGAAAGCCATGTGGTGCTCAGCACCGGGCAGGCGCTGCTGCTGAACTGCCGCACCCCGCAAAGCTACTGCACCGCTCCGGGGCAAAGCTGTTGGCACCATTACTGGGTGCATCTGGACGGCGCAGGGGTGGCCGCTATGGAGCCGCTGCTGCTGGCGGGCAAAAAACTGACCTCGGTGCAGCTTACCGGGGTCAAGATGCAGGAATATTTTGAAATGCTTTTGGGGCAGATGGAGCGCAGCACCGTGGATAGCATGGTAACCACCGGGCTGGCGCTCCACGAGATGCTGGCGCTGTGCGCCCGGAGCATCCTTGCACAGGCTGAAACCACCAGCGCGCGGCAGGTGATTTTGCAGGCGGCGGAGACCCTGCGCAAAAATTACCAGCAGGAACTTTGCCTTGCCGACCTGCTGGCAGAGGCGCACATGAGCAAAAGCTATTTTCTGCGGCTGTTTCGGCGGTATATGGGCACGACACCGTATAATTATCTGGTCAACTTCCGCATTACACAGGCAAAGGAACTGCTTGTCCTCACCGACCACAGCGTCAGTGAAATTGCACAGAAGGTAGGCTTTGGGGATGCCAGCAACTTTTCCACCCGCTTTGCAAAAGCCACCGGGCAAAGCCCTCTGCAATACCGCAAAAGTGCGCTGAAGCCGGTGGAGGGGGCAAGGTGAGCGGAGGAATTGTGTCAAAATGACACAATTCCTCCGCTCACCTTCAAAGAACCATGAGATGTGAATGTTTTGCCTTTATGGGAGTTCATGTTTTTTACTGAATCTCGTGAAAAGCGTATAAAAAACTTGCAATCATCTGTAAAATATGGTATATCCATTATACGAAACATTGCTTTGAAAAAACGATCCACCGTTCAATGATGTATAAATGGGAGGTGCCTGCCATGACTGCTGTGATCTATGCTCGTTATTCAACTGACAGCCAGCGCGAGGAATCCATTGAAGGTCAGATCCGGGAATGCACCGCCTATGCGGAAAAGAATGGCTTCACGGTGGTAAAGCATTACATTGACCGTGCCGTCTCCGCAAAAACGGACAACCGCCCGCAGTTCCAGCAGATGATTAAAGACAGCGAACGCGGCATCTTTGATGTCATCATTGTCTGGAAGCTGGATCGTTTTGCCCGGAACCGCTACGACAGTGCCCGGTACAAGACCCAACTGAAGCGGAACGGCGTGAAACTGGTATCGGCAACGGAAGTCATTTCGGCTGGCCCGGAGGGCATCATTCTGGAATCGGTGCTGGAAGGCTACGCCGAATACTACTCGGCTGACCTGTCCGAAAAGGTCGTGCGCGGCATGACCGAGAATGCTCTCAAGGGTATTTATAATGGCGGCACTATTCCGTTCGGCTACATGATCGATGAGACCCGGCATTACCAGCCCGACCCGTTGTTGGCACCGTATGTGGAGCAGACGTTCCAGAAGTATGCGGACGGTGCGACCATGACTGACCTGAGGGATTGGTTAAAGGCGCACAACATTAAGAACTCGATGGGCGGGGAGATGGCCTATAACACGATTCAGCGGATGCTGAGCAATCGACGGTACATCGGCGAGTTGCGTTTGCGGGATGTGGTACAGCCCAATGCGATCCCGGCTCTTGTGTCAGAGGAACTGTTCAACAAAGTACAGGAAAAGCTGGCGAAAAATAAAAAGGCCCCTGCCCGTCATAAGGCAGAGGAAAGCTATCTGCTTACCACCAAGCTGTACTGCGGTAAGTGCGGAGCGCTGATGTTTGGCGAAAGCGGTGTCAGCCACACCGGGAAGATGTACACCTATTATAAGTGTGCTGCTGCCAAGAAGAAAAAGACCTGCGATAAAAAGGCCGTGCGGAAACAGTGGCTGGAAGATCTGGTTGTCAACGAGACCATGAAACTGGTGGAAGACGATGCTTCCATGAATGCCATCATCGCCAAAGTGATGGAGCTGCAAAATCAGGAAAGCACGGATTTGCCCATCTATGAAAAGCAGTTGAAAGAAACGGAAGTCGGCATCACCAATATGCTGAATGCCATCCAGATGGGCATCCTGACCAGCTCCACAAAGGAGCGGCTGGAAGCTCTGGAAGAGCAGAGGAAGGAGCTGCAAGCCCGCATTGCCGAGGAACGGCTTGCCAAGCCGAAGATGAAAGAAGAATTCGTCCGGTTCTGGCTGCTCCGTTTCCGTAAGCTGGATATGACCCAGCCGGAGCAGCGGCAGGCACTGGTGGACACCTTCATCAATGCCATCTATCTCTACGATGATAAGGTACTTATTACCTTTAATTATAAGGAAGGTACAGAAACGGTCGCTTTCGGGGAAGCTGTGAAAGCGGAGAAAAGTTCGGATATGAGTGCGCGAGGTGCACCACAAAAAGCGCTGGATGAATGATCCGGCGCTTTTCTTTTTGTATTCTGCAGCTGCCGTATAATTTAACCCTCTTTTGGTATTTCTATGAGCAGTTGTCCAACGAGTGTTGATAAACAACAAAAAAACAGTACAATAAAAGTAGGACTTGCCGGGCAGAAGGCCCGGTGCTGCATACAGATAGAAAGGGGAGGCAACTCCAATGAAGCAAAATGTATTGAACACAGACCTCACAGGCAAGGTAGCGGTGGTCACTGGTGCAGGCGGTGTGCTGTGCTCGGATATGGCAAAGGTGCTGGCGCGAGCCGGCGCTAAGGTGGCTTTGCTGAACCGCACCGTATCCAAAGCGCAGGTCTATGCCGACGAGATCGTTGCAGAGGGCGGCATTGCCCGGGCTTATCAGTGCAACGTGCTGGTGGAAAGCGACTGCAAGGTGACGGCACAGCAGGTGCTGGAGGATCTTGGCCCCTGTGATATCCTGGTAAACGGCGCAGGCGGCAACAGCGCCAAGGCCAATACGGATAAGGAGTTTTATGAGGCTGGGGATGTGGACAACTCCCTGCTGCAGACCTTCTTCACCATCTCGCCGGAGAATGTTTCCAGCGTGCTGGATCTGAACTTCCTGGGCACGCTGATCCCCACCCAGGTGTTTGCACGGCAGATGCTGGGCCGCCCGGGCTGCAATATCATCAATCTGTCCAGCATGAACGCCTTTACCCCGCTAACCAAGATCCCGGCTTACTCCGGCGCAAAGGCGGCGGTATCCAACTTTACACAGTGGCTGGCGGTGCATTTCAGCAAGGAGGGCATCCGGGTCAACGCCATTGCCCCCGGCTTTTTTGCATCGGAGCAGAACGAGCGGCTGCTGTTCAATGAGGACGGCACCCCCACCGCCCGTGCACAGAAGATCCTGGCAGGCACCCCCGCAGGCCGTATGGGCCGTCCGGATGAGCTGGAGGGCGCGCTGCTGTTCCTGGTGAACAATGAGGCTGCTGGCTTCATCAATGGCATCGTCCTGCCGGTGGACGGCGGCTTCCAGGCATATTCCGGCGTATAAACTGAAGATAGAGCTGCAAAAAAGCCGTTGGAGAAAAACTCCACGGCTTTTTGTGTTGTATACCATTTTTTGCACGGAATGCTATGGTGGAAGAGAGGTGAGCGTGCTATACTAATATTAAGAAATTTGGAAGGGCATGATTCCAATGCAGAGAACTGAAAATTAAAAATATATACCAGATATGCACCAGAAATTGATTGTAGAAATGAAAAAGCTTGACAGGCGAACTTTCATGAAAATTTTTGCACTGGCTGTTGGTATAGTTGCGAGCCCTTGCGGTTTAAAAACATTGGCTCTAAGTGGCTCTGATATTGATAACCTGCAGTTGGCTGATGGTGCGTATGCAGAACAACTGGCATTTGAAATTGCAAAAGAATTTGAAAACTCCCCAGAGGTTTTTCTTCAACAAATTTCCGGGTTGAGCAACCGTGATCTTAAATGGATTTCGAACTATTTGTTTCATGCATATTCCTACGGAGATATAAAAACTCTGCAAATGACCTTGCGTGAAATCGGTAAAAATGAAATAGATGAAAAAGCAAAAACCACATTAAATGATGTTTCTAGGTGGGTTTCTCAATATATAAGCGAGGAAAAAGAAAGCGGATATTTCCAATATAAAAACCCGACATATGAAACGCCGTCGAGGATTCCCCGACTAAGCACATGGAAGATAAATGTTGTGTTGCCTTCAAACAGAAACTATAAGGGCGTGCTCGATATTTATGCAGCCTCAGGGATGAGACTCTTGTCCTGTGAATGTTTGGGATTGGCAGAAAGTAACGGGCCAATGAATCAATATAAGGGTAATACACCAACAGGCATTTACGATGCAAAACTTGCAGGGCCGCATTCAAATACGTATTCGTACGGACCGTATAAATATGTGTCAACAACACCGCAAAGCGGAATTGCACATGATGCGGGACGTTCAGGAATATGGATTCATGGAGGAGATCCTGCTCCTGCATCTAGTGCAGGTCTGCCGAGATATCCATTGCGTCCTACATACGGCTGTGTCCGTGTTTCGAATAGTGATCAATCTGCAATCCAAAATGTTTTGGCAAGTCAAAGTCAGAAAAGCGGAGTGCTGGAAATCACAGAGAGAAACTGATTGGAGGGGCAAAAAGGGCGATGAAACAGCACAAAGGCGTTTTTCTGCTTGCCGCTGGGGCGGCAGTGGTTTTGGCGGCAATCCTGCTTTTTGGCCGGGCACGGCCCGCACAAGACCCGCCGCTGACGGCGGAGAGCTTTGCGCAGAAGCTGGAATCTGAGACGGTCGGTCAGCTCCTGGAAGAGTTGAAGCGCTCGGACGGGGCCTATACGGAGGACTGCTTTGCCGCTTTGGCCCAGCGCCTTTTAGAAAAACCGGAGGACACCCTGCGCCTGCTGCAAGAGGACCCGCAGATGCAGGAGGCGGAATTTGCCACCCTTGTGCTCGATGGCCTGGGCCGAGAGCTATACTACCGCCCCGAGGAGGAGGCAAAAGCCGCCCTGCGGGAGTATTTGCAGTCCCTGCCGCCGGAACAGCCTCTTGGGGAGTTGGGCACTTTGCTCCTGACCCGCTGGGACGAGGAAGGGGCCGCCCCATAAAATAAAAGAAAACAAAAGAAAAAAGCCGTTGGAGAAAAACTCCGCGGCTTTTTTGTGTTGTATACCATTTTTTGCACGGAATGCTATGGAAAAAAGGCCCTCTTTCGTGCTACAATGAAAACAACTTACAATTTACAATGGCAGACCGCATCCACGGCTCGTGCGGAGGGGCGGCAGCTGCAAACGATGGGATCACAGGAGGTTTTTGAGGATGAAACAGCTTTGGAACAAACTTGCGGCGGTTTTGGTTTGCTGTGTTCTGCTGGCGGCTGTGCCGCTGGCCGTGTGCTGTGCGGCGGACGACACCTCCGCCCCAAGCAGCAGCTCTGCGCCCAGCTCCTCCTCTCAGCCGGAGCCGGATCAGCCGATGCCGACGGATGAGGCAATACCCGGACGGGGCGAGTGCGGTTGATACGGAAACTCCATGCCCAAATATTCCTTTGCTTCCTTGCACACCAGCTGGATGCAGGTGCGGTCGCCCAGGGTACGGTAGAGATAGTAGGCTTGCAGATAGTGGTCGGCGCTCTTTTCATCCTGCCCGCAGAAGTGGTAGCACTCGGCCATCAGGGCCAGAAAATCGGGCAGAAATTGATAGTGTGAATACTGGACACAGGCGGCGCGCCCCTTTTCTGCGATCAGGATGCTCTGCTGGTATTGCTGGGTGATGTTCAGCTCCCGGGCGTAGTTGCACAGGATCATATGCAGCTGGCCGTTTTTCAGGATGACCTCCGGGTAGTGCCGCTGGATATACTCGATGAGCTGGCAGTAGATGGACAGCGCCTGCGGGTGCTGTTCCAGGTCAGAGTAGCACAGGGCGATCTGGTTCAGCAGTTTTACCTCCTCAAAGGTGTACAAAAACTGCCCGATCTGGTCCAGCGCAAAGCCGGGGTTGGTCAGGCACATCGCCTGATGCAAAAGGGCAAGCTCCTCCTGCGGGGTGCCCCCTTTCAGGCGGGATAAAAGAGCCTGGGAGCGCAGGGTGAACTGCTGGGTGAGCAGATCGTCTGGCTCGGTCCGCGCCCGGAGCTTTTGCAGGGCTGCGGCACATTCGTCCGGTTTTTCTGCAATGTTATAGCCCATGATCTCCTTTTTCAGCGCTTCGATCTCCAGTTCGTTTTTGCTGAGGAAGGCGTAGTAGTTTTCTTCCGGCAGACCCAGCCGCTGGAGCAGGGCGCTGATGACCGTTTTGCGGGGAGTGACACGGCCGTTTTCAATGCGGGAGAGGGTGGCGCAGTCGCAGATGCCACGGCAGACGTCCTCCTGGGTCAGCCCCATGGATTTGCGGCGCTTTTGGATGTACTCCCCAATAAAAACCATGTTCATAAAAAGATCTCCCTCCTTGGCTTCCTCTCGGATGTTGGCTCGATTTTAACATAAATCCGGGGAGATGCAAGAGGGGAAAGAATATTTTTGGAAAGGATGTGAGACCAATGCAGAAGATGTGCTTGTACGGATAAAGTTTATTTATAACAGAAAAGGAGATTATTATGAAAAAGTTGTTGGCAGGTATCGTGTCCCTTTCCATGATTTTTGCGGTTTTGTGTGTTCCGGCCTTTGCATCGGATGAATCGGAACCCTACACCAATGTATACTCTTGTCCGAGCTGTGAAAGAGGGGATATGAGTCGGCATACCAGCCGTACATACGATCATACCGATGATCAGCCGTGCAGCCATGGAAAAAAGGGTGTTGACGCTTATCCGGTTTATAAGATCCTGGAAGAGGATATTTGCGATAGCTGCGGCTATACCGAGATCGCAAGTGTAAATTATGAGTATGGCACGCCGACTTGCCAGGGGTATTAAAAAGAGTTTTGAGCCGCTTCATACCTGGCAAAATGAGTTGTTGGTAACACTTTCCAAAGCATAAAGCCATGCATGTTTCGTACTGGCGCTGGGCTGGGGGAGGATCCTTCCCCGGGTCCAGCGATCAAAAGTGATAACAACCGCCATTATATCGCAGGAGGTGCATTGTATGGACAAGGAGCTGTTTTCTCTGGCGGCGCAGGGGCTGCGGCGCAGCAAGGGCAAGGCCCTGCGGGTCTTGGCGGTGCTGGCTTTGAGCTTTGGGTTTGCGCTGGCTTCCCTGTCCTTGAGCGCCAGCATCCAGGCCACCAACCAGGAGTTTGCCAAAAACATCTATGGAGAATGGTATCTGGGCGTTTTGGCGGGGCAAGAGCGGGACGGCGCCTGGTTGTCCCAGCAGCGCTGGCTGATCCAGCTGGGCACGGCCCGGCCCTGGGGCCAGGTGGATACCCCCACCGGTCCGGCGGCGCTGGGCACGTTGGACGAAGGGATGTGCCGGGTGGGCCGACTGCGCCTGTCGGCTGGGCGGTGGCCCCAGGCCGAGGGAGAACTGGCGGCGGAAGCGGCGGTGCTGGCCCAGCTGGGCCTGGCCGACCCCCAGCCAGGCCAGCAGCTGACCCTGCCCGTCCGGCTGGAGACCGAGTCCGGGCCGGTGACGCTGTACCGCACCTATACCCTCTGCGGGGTGATCCAGCCCTATACCGACCGCTGGGTCTTGACCAAGAACGCCACCGGCCAGCTGCTGGTCAGCCTGGCGGTGGCCGATCCGGAGGCCCGGTCCCTGCAAAGAGAAGCCGGGGCCGCAGAGCCGGTATGTCAGTATTTTATGACTGTGCACCCGGGCGGGCGGGACCAGGCTGTGAGCCAGCTGAATGAATATCTGGGCTTGGAAAAAGCCCCCAGCGTCAACCACCAAGCCTATACGGCCAGCACCCCCCCGTCCGACCCGGGTTTGGCGGGGATCATGGGTCTTACCGCCCTGGCGGCGGTGCTCTGCATCCAGGTGATGCAGCTGCCGGAACAGGTGCGGCGCTTTGCCACCCTGCGCAGCCTGGGAATGACCTGGGGCCAGGGGGCAGCCCTGAGCCTGTGGGAGGCGCTGCTGCTGGCAGTGCCTGCCGTGGTGCTGGGCCTGCCCCTGGCCGGGGCGGTGGTCTGGATTGCTTTGCGGGCCGTGGTCTTTGCCGGGCCAATGCCGTTTACCGTGGTGCTGCCTGGGCGGTCCATGCTGGCGGCGGCCCTGCTGTGGCTGGGCCTGTACGCAGCGGCCCGGCTGTCGGTGGTGTGGGCGGCCTGGCGGACCCCGCTGGTGGGGCAGTTCCAGCTCCCGTCGGCGGCCCGCCGCAGGCTGTGCTGGGCCAGGCAGGGGCTGATCGCCTGCCTGCTGCTGGGGTTTGGGGTCACGGTGATCCACACCGAGATGCAGGCCGTGCCCCACTGGGAACGGCGGGAGGCGGTGCGCCAGCAGCCCCATTACGATCTTAGCGCCCAGGAGGGCCTGCTGACCGACAGCCAGCTGGCCCAGCTGCGGCAGCTGCCCGGTATGCTGGAGAGCCTGCCGGTGTCCCGCTCCTATGTGGGGTTGGAATACCCCGGCCTGGCCGAGCACCGGGCACGGCTGGTGGTGCTGGAAAACGCCGCCCCCTGGGCCGATGTGCTGGACTTTGGGCCGGATGCCGCTGCGTTTGACGCAGGGCAGCAGGTGCTGCTCTGCTTCCCCACCCGGCAGGTGCCGGATCAGATGCTCAGTGCATATCATACCCCGGAGATCCTTCTGGCCCCAGGGGAGGATCTCTCCAACCGGGATTACCCCCTGCCGGACGCAGAGGTGCAGCTGCACTTTTACAGCGGGCAGGGCGAGGCGCTGGCCTGCCGCGCTGCAAGCGTGCGGGTGTGCCGCCTGGGGCCAGAGGCCAGCCAGAGCCGGGGACTGTTTCTGCTGGACCCCTATACCGTGGTGTGCAGCCGGGCCTTTGTGGAGCGGATGCTGGCCAACCTGCCCGCCGGGACCCGCTGGGGCGAAGCGTATTTCCCGCTGCCCCAGGAGGAAAGGGGCCTTGGAACGTATGTGGCCGGACAGGAGCTGGGCTGGCAGCGGGTGCTGCTGCGGGCCGAGCCGAACGTCGTCGGGGTGGACGCAGTGCTGCAGCGCTTTTGCAGCCAGCAGGAGCTGCGGTTGCTGAGCATGCGCCAGAATCTTTTGGCGGAGGAACAGCTCCAGACCCAGCTGCTGGCTCAAGGGTATATCCTGGGGGCCTGCGGCGGGGCGATGCTGCTTTTGCTGCTGACGGCGGCGCTGTCGGTGGAGGCACAGGCCCGGCGGCCCAGTTGGGCGCTGCTGCGGGTGCTGGGGATGTCGGCGGCGCAGCAGCGGATCCGCCTGGCCGGCACGGCCCTGGCCCGCTGCGCTGTGGCGCTGGCGGGCGGCTGGCTGCTGGAATTTGGGGGCGGCGTGACCGCCCTGATCCTGGAGCGGGCCGCAGGCCATCCGGAGGCCTATGAGGGCTACTGGATCAGCCTGCCCACGGCGGCCCGGATCCTGCTGCGGAACTGGGCGGGCTTTGGCAGCCTGGGCCAGCGGGCGGCGGTGCTGTCCCTGCTGTGCGTGGTCCTGCCGGGGCTGGCCTGCTGGGCGGCGCAGGCTGCCCTGCGAAAATCTGAAAAAACCTAACCCCCCTTTTGCAAAATGCCAGCGGCATTTTGCGGCCAAAAAGCTTTTTGCTCCGCTTTTTCTCGAAAAAGCGGAAAAAACTCCCCGTCTTTACTTCTAAAGGAGGTGCATTGTATGGACAAGGAGCTGTTTTCCCTGGCGGTGCAGGGGGTGCGGCGCAAGCGGCGTTCCAGCGGGCTGGTCGTGCTGGTGCTGCTGGTGAGCTTCGGCTTTGCGCTGATGTCCCTGTCTGTTTTAGGCAGCATCCAGGCCACCAACGCCAGCTACCGCCAGAACCTGTACGGCAGCTGGTACTATGCGCTGCCCAACGGCCAGCCCCAGGACGCAGAGTTCTTGTCCCGCTGGGCCGGAGCCAAACGCTGGGGCCAGATGCAGTGCTATGGTACCACCCGAGGCGGCGTGAGCATTGGCACGATAGACGAGGGGCTGCGGGAGCTGGGCAGGCTGGAGCTGGTGTCCGGCGCATGGCCGTCCGCTCTGCGGGAGGTGGCCATCGAGGAGGACGTTCTGGCCGAGATGGGGCTGGAAGCCGTCCCCGGCCAAAAGATCGACCTGGATATCGTCATCCGCTGCGGGGGCGAGACCCTGGTCATCCAGCGCAGCTATACCCTCACCGGCGTGATCCGTCCCTTTACCGATCGCTGGATGTGGAGTGAAAACGCCGTCTGGCCCCTGGTGGGGGCGGTGGTGACCCCGGAGGAAGCCCAGGTGGTGCAGGAGAAAATGGCCGGCCACGCCCAGTCCCGCGGCTTGGTGGTGGACCCGCCGGGCTTCTCCTACTTCATCCAGCCCCGGCATGACCCGGAGACCGAGCCTGGGCCGCTGAAAAACGACTGCAACGCCCTGCGGGAATACCTGATGGAGACACGCAGCGGTGTGGATACCGTGCCTATGGAAAACAAGGCTATCCTTGCTCCGGAAGGGGGAAATATATCCCCCCGGCTGTACCTGACTATGATCCTGGCGGTGGCCGGGGTGTCGGTGCTGTGCGTGTATCTGATGCAGCTGCCGGGGGATGTACACAGCTTTGTGACCCTGCGCAGCCTGGGCATGACCCGGGGCCAGCTGTGGCAGCTCTGCCTTACCGAGACCGGCCTGCTGCTGCTGCCTGCCTTGGTGCTGGGCGTGCCGCTGGGCGCAGGGCTGACCTGGGTGGGGCTGCGGCTTCTGGCCTACACCGACAGCGTGCCGGTGAAGGTGGCGCTGCCCTGGGGCCAGCTGGGCCTGCTGGTGGTTTTGTGGCTGGCGGTCACCGCTCTGGCCCGCACCCTGTTGTTCTGGGTGGCAGTGCGCACCCCGCTGACCGGTGGATTTCAGCTGCGGCAAGGGGCAGCCCGACGGGTGCGCTGGCTGCGCAATGGGCTGATCGGGGTGCTGCTGTGCGTGTTTGGTATGGTGACGGTGATGCCCCTGCTGGAGTCCCAGACGCCGTTGCTGGTGCGGGAGAACCTTACCAACCAGTCCCACTACCAGGTGTTAAAGCAGTCCGATATGGACCCGAAGACCCGCATTGGCTCCGGCGTGCTGATCACGCCCCAGCAGTTAGAGGAGCTGTCCCGCATCCCGGGCATTGCTTCCGTCCGTGCCCGCCTGCAAAAGGACGTGGGCCTCTCCTTTGCGGGGATGCCCCGGCGCACTGCCAGCCTGCTGGTGGTGGGCGGCCAGTGGGATTTTTTGCAGCTGGGGGAGGATACCGCCGCCTTTGAAGCGGGGGACCTGGCCCTGCTGTGCTTCCCGGATGAAAGCGTGAATGACGGACGGCTGACCGATGACTGGGCACAGTATAAGGGATACGGCTCGGTCTACCTCCAGCCGGGAGAGGATATCTCCAGCCGAGACTACACTCTGCCCCAGGGACCCATCACGGTGCATTTTTACAATAAGGAAAAAACCGACTTGGCATCGCTGGAGCTGCCCGCAGCGGTGCGGCGCATCCCCCAGGAGGCCAACGGAAATGGCGGCCATATCCACGACCCCTATACCGTGGTGCTGTCCCCGGCGGGACTGCAAAAGGCCCTGGACGCTATGCCCGCCGATGCGGTGTGGGATGCGCCGGACGGGGGCGGCGTGGGCAATGCCTTCTATTGGGGTTACCGGGCCGACGCCCCTGCCGGATTTGAAGTGATCAACCTCTGGGCAGATATGCGCGGCAATCTGCAGCTGACCGACCGGATGGTATCGGATGTGAGCAAGGAGCATAAACTGGGATTTCTGAATAACCGGGCACGGATCAGCGTAGAGGATCAGGAGCAGGTGCAGGTCATCGTGCTGCTGTATGCGGTGAGCGGCTGTGTGGCCGTGACGGCTCTGCTGATCCTGGCGGGCGCTATGAGCCTGGAGACCGTGGAGGAACAAAAAAAGTTTGCCCTGCTGCGGGCCATTGGGATGTCCCGGCTGCAGATGACCGGCCGGGTGCTGGGCAAGGCCGCTGCCCGGGCCATTACCGCCCTGGCAGGCGGGGGCGTGCTGTACCTTTTGTACGCTGGTCAAAAACGGGTCCATGCCTACGCAAACCCCACCCTGCCCACGGAGCTGCCGCAGCAGATCAGCCTTGTGGAGGCCATCCAGGGCCTGGTGGGATATTGGGAGAGCCGCGGCATTGGGCTGAATGACATGGTCGGGCCTATGCTGCTGGCCTTTGGCGGCGCAGCCCTGGTGGCCCTGGCCGCAAAGGCAAAGCTCTGGAAAGGAAGGGAGACGTTATGAGCATCCTGCTTTCAGCAAAAGATGTGACCAAGACCTATAAGACCGCCTCCGGCGAGGTCCACGCCCTGAACGGGGTCAGCTATGACTTTGAGCAGGGGGTGTTTTACGCCATCATCGGGCGCAGCGGGTCGGGCAAATCCACCTTTTTGCACATTCTGGGCGGGCTGGACCAGCCCACCAGCGGCCAGGTGCTGCTGCAGGGCCAGGATGTGGGCGCCATGCCGGACGCAAAGCGGGCGGTGTTCCGCCGCCGTCACATGGGCTTTGTGTTCCAGCGCTTCAACCTGCTGGAGGAATACAGCGTGCAGAACAACATCCTGATGCCCCTGAAGCTGGACCACCGCAGGCCGGACCCCGCCTTTTTTGAGGAGGTGGTGGGCACGCTGGGCCTGTCCGATAAGCTGAAAAAGTTCCCCTCGGAGCTGTCCGGCGGCCAGCAGCAGCGGGCTGCCATTGCCCGGTCGGTGTTGGCAAAGCCAGAGCTGATCATTGCGGACGAGCCCACCGGCAACCTGGACAAAAAGACCGGGGAAGAGACCATGGAGCTGCTCACCAGCTGCGCTGCCCGCTTTGGCCAGACCCTGATCCTTGTGACCCATAACCCGGAGATCGCCGCTATGGCCCAGCAGGTGCTGCATATCGAGGATGGACGCCTGGTCTGAGCCTTGCACCTTGGCTCTGCCGGGGCTTGCCTGTCCCCGGCAAAGCTGTCCGGGCTGCGGCAGGCATCACCACGGCGGCAGATGCTGAGATAATGCCCTGAAAAAACAAAAACCAAGGCCCCTGCCGGTATCGGCAGGGGCCTTGGACTGTTTATGGGGTCTTATGCGGGGGTTTTCAGCTTACAGCTGGGGGCCGGCAGCCACCAGGGCCTTGCCGTGCTCGTTGCCCTCGTACTTAGCAAAGTTCTTGATGAAGCGCTGAGCCAGATCCTTTGCCTTCTCCTCCCACTGAGCGGCATCTGCATAGGTGTCGCGGGGGTCCAGGATGGCGGGATCAACGCCGGGCAGTGCGGTGGGCACCTCGAAGCCGAAGTGGGGGATCGTCTTGGTGGGTGCCTCGTTGATAGCGCCGCTCAGGATAGCGTCGATGATGCCGCGGGTATCCTTGATGGAGATGCGCTTGCCGGTGCCGTTCCAGCCGGTGTTGACCAGGTAGGCCTTGGCGCCGCTCATCTGCATGCGCTTGACCAGCTCCTCAGCATACTTGGTGGGGTGCAGCTCCAGGAAAGCCTGGCCGAAGCAAGCGGAGAAGGTGGGGGTGGGCTCGGTGATGCCGCGCTCGGTGCCAGCCAGCTTTGCGGTAAAGCCGGACAGGAAGTAGTACTGGGTCTGCTCCGGGGTCAGGATGGAGACCGGGGGCAGAACGCCGAATGCGTCAGCAGACAGGAAGATCACGTCCTTGGCAGCCGGAGCGGAGGACACCGGGCGGACGATGTTCTGGATGTGGGTGATGGGGTAGGACACACGGGTGTTCTCGGTAACGCTCTTGTCGTTAAAGTCGATCTTGCCGTTCTCGTCCAGGGTCACGTTCTCCAGCAGAGCGTTGCGCTTGATGGCGTTGTAGATATCCGGCTCAGAGTCCTTGTCCAGGTTGATGACCTTAGCGTAGCAGCCGCCCTCGAAGTTGAACACGCCGTTGTCATCCCAGCCGTGCTCGTCGTCGCCGATCAGCAGACGCTTGGGATCGGTGGACAGGGTGGTCTTGCCGGTGCCGGACAGACCGAAGAAGATGGCAGTGTTCTTGCCCTCCAGGTCGGTGTTGGCGGAGCAGTGCATGGAAGCAATGCCCTTCAGCGGCAGGAAGTAGTTCATCATGGAGAACATACCCTTCTTCATCTCGCCGCCGTACCAGGTATTAGCAATGACCTGCTCGTGGCTGGTCAGGTTGAAGATAACTGCAGTCTCAGAGTTCAGGCCCAGCTCCTTGTAGTTCTCGACCTTTGCCTTGGAAGCGTTGTAAACAACGAAATCTGGCTCAAAGTTGGCCAGCTCTTCCTCGGTGGGCTGAATGAACATGTTCTTGACGAAGTGTGCCTGCCAGGCCACTTCCATAATGAAGCGGATGGCCATGCGGGTGTCGTGGTTGGCGCCGCAGAATGCGTCCACAACGAACAGGCGCTTGTTGGACAGCTCGTCCAGAGCGATCTTCTTCACTGCGTCCCAGGTCTCGGGAGAAGCAGGGTGGTTGTCGTTCTTGTACTCAGGGCTGGTCCACCACACGGTGTCCTTGGAGGTCTCGTCCATGACGATGAACTTATCCTTGGGGGAGCGGCCGGTGTAGATGCCAGTCATGACGTTGACTGCGCCCAGCTCGCTGACCTGGCCCTTTTCGTAGCCTTCCAGGCTGGGCTCGGTCTCCTCAGCAAACAGCTGCTCGTAGGTGGGGTTGTAAACGATGTCGGTGGTGCCGGTAATGCCGTACTTCTGAAGATCCAACGTTGCCATATTGAAGATACCTCATCTTTCCTAGCTTTACAATGGGTTAGTCGTACCTCGTTCTCTGAAAAAACAGCACATCGCTGTAAGGGGAGTGCCATAGTCCCCTGCATACCATTATACATAAATGTGGACTAAAATCAACAAACAGAGCACGAAATTCGCATAAAAGCAACAAAAATCTAAAAGAAATTTCACCAGGAACGAAAACTTGTTTCTTTTTGAGCGGGCGGTGCTTGCCGGGCTGCAGGGCCTGGCCGAGGGGGCAGACGCCCTGCGCACAAAAAAATAAAAAAAGTTGAAATTTGATGTTGACAAAGTGCCGCTCCCGTGGTAAACTAGTCAAGTCGGGAGCGGCAAGCCACTTCCAACCAAGCAAATATGGCCCGTTGGTCAAGCGGTTAAGACAGAGGCCTCTCACGCCTTTAACATCG
>Red_p1__coassemble_144_pt1 | contig 47447 bp, 39 predicted proteins | sample Red_p1__metabat2_low_PE_013 | metagenome-assembled genome bin Red_p1 | reverse complement strand
GCCGCCGGTGTGCCGGAAAACGAGATCGAGTTTATCCACAACGCCGACACCGAGGCGAAAAAAGCGGCATTGTTCTCCAAAGTGCGCTCTGGCGATGTGCGAGTTTTGCTCGGAAGCACTGCAAAAATGGGAGCGGGCACCAACGTCCAGTCCCGACTTGTGGCGGTGCATCATCTGGATGTTGGCTGGAAGCCCAGCGACATGACCCAGCGCAATGGCCGCATCATCCGACAGGGCAATATGAATAAGGAAGTCAAGGTGTTCAACTACGTCACGGAAGGGACATTTGACTCGTACTTGTTTCAGACCCTTGAGAATAAACAGCGATTTATCTCACAGATTATGACCAGTAAATCCCCGGTGCGCTCCTGCGAAGATGTAGACGAACAGGCACTTTCCTATGCGGAAATCAAGGCACTGTGCGCTGGAAATCCGCTCATCAAGGAGAAGATGGACTTGGACGTGCAGGTCGCAAAGCTGAAGGTGCTGAAAGCCGACCACCAGAGCCAGAAATTTCGTCTACAAGACAAGCTGCTGACCAAGTTCCCGGCAGACATTCAGGAAACGAATGCCCACATTGCCGGGCTGAAAGCCGATGCACAGCTTGCCGCTGCCCACCCGCAGGGCAAGGAGGAGTTCTGTGGCATGACCATCAGGGGCGTGACCTACGATGAGAAAAAGACCGCCGGTGAGCGTCTGGTGCTCGCCTGTTCGGAGTTGCCCAACGCCGAGGAAAAAGTCATCGGCAGTTACCGGGGCTTTGAACTGTCCCTGCGGTTCGATGCTTTCCGAACAGAGTATCAGGCACTTTTGAAAGGGCAGCGGAAGTACACGGTGCCCTTGGGCACCGACCCTCTGGGCAACATTATCCGTCTGGATAACTCCCTGAACAACTTCCCGGAGCGCATTAACTCTGCTGAGAATGAACTAGCCACTCTGCATCAGCAGCAGGCGGCGGCGCAGATTGAGGTGGAAAAGCCCTTCCCACAGGAGGAAGAACTGACAGAGAAGTCCGCACGGCTTGCGGAACTGAACGCTCAGTTAGATGTGGACGAAAAGAGCCATGAGCCGGAACAGGACGAGGAAGAACAGGAGAATGTCTCTCGCCGCCCCTCGGTGCTGGCAGCGCTGGAGGAAAAGTCGGACAAGCCGGAGCCGGTGAAGCCCTTCCGCAGTTATTACGACAAGGACGGTGATGCCCGGTGAGGGAAAAGCGGGACGAGATCATCATCTTAAGAACCACAAAAGCGGAGAAGAACCGCATTTATGAAAAAATGCTGGGCATGGGCATCCGCAGCCTGAGTGCCTATATCCGAAAGATGGCACTGGACGGCTACTGCCTGAACCTTGATCTGCCGCAACTGCGGCGCATGGCGTATCTTTTGCAGATGTGCAGCAACAACCTGAACCAGTACGCCAAAGCCGCCAATGAAAATGGTCGGGTCTACGCCGCCGACATGGAGGACCTGCGGCAACGGCTGGATGAGTTAATTGAGATTGGTCGGCAGATTCTCTCCCGGCTGGCAGAACTCTAAAATTTTCCCCGCAGTTGGAGGACTGCGGGGGCTACATAACAGTTGACATCCTTGCAACGCAATCGTTGATACCTTTATAATCGGGGTGAAAGAAAGGTAGGTGCTAGATATGAGGTTCGTTTTTAAGATGATCGTTTTCCCGTTTTGGCTGCTTACGGCTTTCCTTGCGCTGATGCTGAAATGGACGCTGAACCTGTCGGCGTTCGTGCTGGCGCTGCCCATGCTGTATATTTTTGGCTGCGGCCTTTATACGCTGTACTGCCGGGAGTGGATGCAGTTTTTGATCTTGCTGGTGGCAGAGTTTGGCTGCTTTGTGTTGATTTTCATGGGTGCTTTGATCGCAGATGCAGCAGAGCGTTTTAGTGGCTGGGTTGCCGGATTGTGAGGGATGCTATGGAAAACCAGAAATTGGAGGCTTGTTATTCTGAGCACAGCAGCACGCTCTTTTTTGAAATGCTGGGTGAGGACGAAAACTATCAGCGGCTGAAAAACGCCAAAATAGCGGCTGAAAAAGCCCTGCGGGATACCATCAGCAAAGAAGCGTGGAAGCAATACCTCGCTTTGGATGAGATCTGCAACGAGTTGGAATGCGCCCGATATAAGGCGATGTATCTGGCGGGTGCTGCCGATTACGAAAAAATATCCAAATGATCTTGATGCCGCCGATGTGCGGCATTTTCTTTTTTTAGGGGGGGTGATGGCACTGGCGGCAACACGGTTGATCCCTATGCGGAAAAACAAGGGCAAGTCCATCGGGGCGTGTCTGCACAATCACACCAGCTATATCCAGAACCCGGACAAGACCGAACAGGGCGAGTTGGTCAGCAGCTACCAGTGCAGCCCTCTGACCGTAGACGAGGAATTTCTGCTGACGAAACGGCTGTACGAGCAGACCACCGGGCGCAGCCAGAAAAGCGATGTCATCGCCTATCAGGTACGGCAATCCTTCAAGCCGGGGGAGGTCACGCCGGAGGAAGCCAACCGCATCGGCTACGAGTTTGCCGAGCGGTTTTTGAAGGGCAAGCACGCTTTTATCGTTGCCACCCACACCGACCGGGCGCACATCCACAACCACATTATTTATAATTCCACTGCCTTGGACGGAACCCGGAAATTCAAAAATTTCTGGCTTTCCTCCTTTGCGGTGCAGCGGTTGAGCGACCTGATCTGTCTGGAACATCAGCTCTCCACCATCGAGTACAAGCCTTATCGGGAACGGCAGAAGCGCATCGTCTACCCACCGAAAGAGAGCAACCGTGACCGGCTATGCAGCGTGATCGACAGCATTCTGGCTGAAAAGCCCAAGGACTACGAGGACTTTCTGCAAAGGCTGGAACAGCAGGGCTATGAGGTGAAGCGTGGCAAACACACGGCGGTGAAGGGCAAGGGACAGAAACGGTTTATCCGTTTCCGCACTCTGGGCACCGGCTATGGTGAGGACGAGATCAAGGCGGTGCTGGAGGGCAAGGCGAAACACCAACCGTACCAGAAGCAGCCGCCCAAAGAACAGCCCTTCCAGTTGCTGGTAGACATTCAGGGAAAAATGGCAGAGGGCAAAAGCGTCGGCTATAAAAAGTGGACAACGAAATTCAACCTGAAAGAGATGTCCAAGACTCTGCTTTTTTTGCAGGAGCAGAAAATCAGCAGCGCCGAGGAACTGCGGGAATGTGCGGCGGCGGCAACGGAACGCTATCATGCCATAGGCGATTCCATCAAAGCGGCAGAAGCAAGGTTGACGGAAATCGCTGTGCTGAAAACCCACATCATCAACTATGCCAAGACCCGCCCGGTCTATGATGCCTATCGCAAGTCGGGGTACAGTAAAAAGTTTTTGGAAGCCCACCGGGAGGAGATCACCCTGCACAAGGCGGCAAAAGCGGCCTTTGATGAAGCAGGGCTGCAAAAGCTGCCGAAGGTCAAGGAATTGGATGCGGAGTTTGCAGAACTGCTGACCAAGAAGAAAGCCGCTTACCCGGACTACCGCAAGGCACGGAACGAGATGCAAGAACTGGTTCGGGCACAGAAAAACGTGGAGCGATTTTTTACGGAGGAAAAGCCAGCACAGGAGAACGAACAGACTCGATAAAAACAGATTGCCGGGAGTTGACCGAGAGTGGTCGGCTCCCGGTATTTTTTGTGCTTTGCTATCCTGTTGGCAATAACACAGTCTATTGATTGTGTATTGGACGTGCCACAACAGGTATTCTATGGAGTGTAAACAACTCTACTGAAATGGAGCGTGCTATGAAAGAATTATTCGGGCAGCGCCTGCGGGAGCAGCGGCAAAATCAGGGTTTGACGATGGAGCAGCTCGCAGAAAAAGCGAATCTCTCCACCAATTTTATCGGTGCAATTGAGCGTGGACTGAAAGAGCCTAGTCTTTCTACGCTCATCAGCATTTTGAACGCGCTGGATATTCCGGCTGACGTTCTGCTCCGTGATTACGTTGGAACAGCATCCCATGTGACCGATGACGAGATCTGCAAGCGGCTGGAAGGCTTGACCCCTATTCAGAAAAAGGCAGCACTCGACCTGTTGGACACCTATATCGCCAATCTCCCGTATCTTACAAACGAAGAATAATCAGCAACCCTTGCAAGCGTATCGGCTGGGATTTAGCCGGTACGCTTTTCATTTGCATCGCTTTCGGCTATAATCACTCTTATAGAGTGTGTTATACTCTAAAGAATTGATTTGGAGGTGCTGAAATGAGGGAACCACGGTACAGTATTTTAGTGGATATTCAGGATGCAACCGAGCGCGCAAAGCAGGGCAAGCTGGCGTTGTACTGGCAGCGCACCATCCAGCGGGAATACCGATGCAAGAAAGTAACCCCTGCCGAGCAGCAGGCGTATGAGCAGTTGCAGAGCATTCTTTCCGAAGTGCCACAATGGAGCGATGAAGAAGATTTGCGTTCCGGCATGGAGGAAATTGGCGGCAGGGTCTGGTACTGCCACTACTGGCAGGATCATTACTCCATGGTTGAGTTGACCGAGGACTGCAACGGAAAATTTAACGTTGACTACGTTTTGGACGACGCTATAACCCCAGAGGTACGCAAGACTGCCGCATTGCAAGCACAACAGCAACTTTCTGAGCGTATGCAGGTGTGGGGCATTACGCTTCTGGATGCGCCTGTCCCTGAACAGATGAAGTATGCTTCTCTAGCAGAAGCCGCTTCTCGCCTCATGCAAGTCCTCAACGACCCGGAGAGCATCACCGGGTAAAAAGCGTCCCACCGGGACGCGCAGCCTGCATTGGAAAATGCAGAACAAAGGGGGTTGGGGCACTCCTCCAACAAGCATTTTGCAACGCAAAAAGTGTTTTTGTATAGACGAAAACATTGCTTGCTACAATGGTGTTGGTTCTGAGAAGTTCACAGCCAGTGAGCTATACAGATGCCCAAACCTAAGCTACAATGAAGATGTGCTGAGAGAACGAAGCATTGCTTGAGCTGAACGCTCGTACGCGCAAACTATTCTCCGCCATCTCCATTGCAGCGTTCGATTGACGCAGGTTGAGTTATCGGCAGATAAAAATGTTGCCGACATTCGTGTCACAAAGCAAGTTGAATCGGTAATGGGCATAGGCGGAACCGGCATTAAAGGAGGTCAGAAAAATGGAAGCTGCTGTTATTACCGCCGTCGGTATCGATGTGTCTAAGAGCAAAAGCACAGTCGCGGTACGGAGACCCGGAGGCGAAATCGCACTTCGGCCTTTCGAGGTCCACCACACGAACAGTGACTTGAAAAAGCTGGCATCCACACTCAAAAAACTGGGCGGCGATATCCGTATTGTAATGGAACATACCAGTACGTACTGGAGACCAATCGCACTGACATTGAAGGAAGCGGGCTTTTTTGTTTCCGTTGTCAATGCGATGCTGATCCACGATTTTAGTGATAATACGATCCGAAAGCTAAAGACGGACCGAGCGGATGCTCTTAAAATTGCAAACTATGCGCTCACCTTTTGGGATACACTCCCCCCGTTCAACAATGAAGAAGAAACCAGGCTACTTCTTAAAATGCAATCCAGAGCAAATGAGCGAATCACTGCGACTGCAACAGCGTTGCGGAACGGTCTGATTGCACTGGCTGACCAAACATTTCCCGGCGTAAATATTGCGTTTGATCCGAACACAAAAAATGCAAATGGGCATGAAAAGTGGGTGGACTTCTTTCTGCGTTATTGGCACAAGGATTGTGTCTGTCAATATTCCATGGAGGCTTTCACGGAATTTTATCGGGGATGGTGCAAACGAAAAAACTACAAGTTCCGTACAGATACCGCTCACAAAATCTATCTGCTTGCACAGGAGGGCGTGGCTACTCTTCCGAAATGCGAAAGTACGAAGATGCTGATCACGCAGGCTTGTAAAAGCCTGAATGCCGTTTGCGAGGCCAAGCAAAGCACCCAGCTTGAAATGCAGCGGTTGGCTACAATGCTCCCCGAATACGAAGTTGTGATGCAGATGGAAGGAGCCGGACCCATTACCGGGCCTGCTCTTATGGCCGAAATTGGTGATGTTCGGCGGTTCAAAAACAAGAAAGCGTTGGTAGCCTTTGCTGGTATTGATGCACCACCGTTCCAGTCTGGTGCATTTGAATCCAAGTCACGCCATGTTTCTAAACGAGGTTCACCGCATCTGAGGCGAACCATTTTTATTGTATCGAATATTATTTTAACACGCTCAAACCCAGAAAATGCTGTTTACTGCTTTATGGACAAAAAGCGTTCCGAAGGAAAGCATTATTACGTTTATACCGTCGCAGGAAGTGCCAAGTTCCTGCGAGTCTATTACGCTCGTGTTACTGAATTTCTGCGTTCCCAGCCATCTCCTGATGCCTGTTGATGGTTTCTGATGAACCATTGCGATGACTTTCAGCTGACAAGCTGTGCTGTCGGCTTATTAAAGTTGCCGGATGCTCAACTGCACCCGGCAATAAATTTTTGATGATTTATTTGTTCAGGCTATTGACACTCGTTAGCAGGTTTGCCACAACAATGCGTCCTTTCAGTTCGTATTCAGCCAATTTTAGCTCTAGTCAAACATGAGAGCTATCAGGAAGAAAATCATAGCAATACCAACGAGCCAAGGGATGATTTTCTCTTGATGGAACTCCCTGAATCCAAAAGATCTTATAAGCAGAACACCCAATAGGCCGATGATGCACCATGCAGTAACGGTAAGACAGATATCGTACATTGTTCCTTGCCTCCCTCGTGTCTCCTGTATAGCTTGATTGTATCATAGAACAAGACGTAGCGCTATAACAGAAGTTGGCTTTCGGAATTGGGAATGCTATAATGGGGTAAAAACGGTGCCCCATATGTTCTCTCGAAGTTGATATCAAGATATGAAATGCGGGCAGGAGGATAATCGGATGGATCAGGATGCAAAAGTGGAACGTTTGCTGGAAATGCTCCGGCGTGCCGCAGAGCAGCTCCCGGAAGAAGAGGCTGAAAATGCAAAAAGAATATTGAGCAAAAAATTGTTGCGGAAGAAATTGGAATCAGAGCTGGAAATAAAAGATACAGATTCTCTGGGGGATGATTTGAAAGCGGATTGCGGATTGATCTCTGATGCGATGAGCAAGACGCTTGATGGGCAGCCCGGCAGTATTGAACATAAGCAACGGCTCTGGGAAGTGTTTAATGTGTGGCTTGCTGTGATGGAAAAGGAGTATGGCTTTTCCATCAGCCGTCCGCTACGACCGTTCCTTGAATCCGAAGATGGTAAACTGATCCAACTGCTCAAGGGACTGCATGGCGAAGATGGCTTGGGCTGCGAAAGAGAACCCCTTTGTGATACGATTGGCGTAAAAGAAAAAACGCTGCGCACCTATCTGAAGCGGTTGAATGGTGATCTGGAGGATGAACCGTGGACGCTGGGTGGACAGCGGGTTTCGACAGACGTAAAAATACGGAAAGACGGCAGAAAACGGTATACTTATACGCCGGACACGCTGCATCCAATCGTGATGCAGCTGAATATAACACAGGCGGCCTATCTGTTGAAATCGCTTGGCATTGCCTACGACTCCCGCTGCTGCGGAAATGAACTGTCTGCGGATCTGGCGTATGGGATATGGAGTCAGTTGTCACCTTACGCAAAGAAGCGGATACGAGAGGCCTATGTTTCGGAGGATCGTGTTACACGATATGTGAACAGGAGCGCAGAAGAAGAAAAAGAGGCGGCGGCATTCGGTGCATTTTTGAATAAGATGGAATGGAAAGCGGAGCATTGGGTCGATGAGTTCTTTACGGAATCGGAGATGCTAAATCGCTATGGTGACGGCATTGATCTGATGCTTGCCCTCAAAGATGCACGTTACGGAATGGAACACGTTTATACGATTCAATGCAAAGATAAAATTTTTCCGAAGTGCAGATTCTATTTTATTTCCCGATACCAGCCTTTTGAAATTGCAGTCGTAGACGAAGTACAATATCAAAAACTGGGCGAAGAGAAAATCCTGAAAGAAAAAATCGGGGAGAGGGTCATGCTGGATGAGATTCTAAAAGTTAGATGCAACTGACGTCTCAGCATTACCGCGTATTTGACGAATTCAGTGCTATCATGGTGTCAGAACGAAACACACCACAACAAAAGGAGAACACCATGATGAATTTTGATAATGCTTACAAGAAACCTTTGTGCCGCTTTTCGGTTGAACAGGAAAACGGCGTGCATCAGGCATTTGACTGCGCAAAGGCCTTGTACCTCGCAGCCGAGCAGGAGCGCTACCGCACTCTTTCCCGGACGGAGATGGCGGCATTTCTGGATGTGGCGGCAGCTCTCCAGACGGAAGAAGGCTTGATTCCGCTGGTGATCGACAAAACCATGCCTTCTGATTGCCGGGTGGACTTGCAGTACCATCCGAGCTATGCTGCGGCAGCAGCGGCCATCTACGCATGGCAGACCATGCGGGAAATCTTTGACGAAGCACGGACGGCTTTTTTCGAGAACCTGCTGCATGGCTGCACGGGGCGCGGACTGCGTGACCATGGACTGGATGCAGGCTCCGGGCAGCGCCGCAATCTGATTTTGCTGGCCAAGGCCGATGTTAAGGCATTCGTTGAGGAAAACGGTGATCTTTGCGCAGAGTTCACGGCATTGGTGCGGGACACCATTCAGATGTTCGAACGCGACATTGCAAGGGCAAAGCAGAACCACACGTCGATGGTGGAAATGGGAATGTGGCCTGTGCCGATCACCGCAGAGTTGGAACAGGTTGTGGCAGCTTATCATGGCAAGACCCATACGCTCTTTGTTTATGGGACGCTGATGCAGGGACAGCCCGCCCACGATCTGCTGAAGGATGCAGTCTACTCCCGGCGGTATACCCTGCACGACCATACCATGGTGGATCTGGGTGCATACCCCGGAATTGTGCAGAAGAAAAACGAGGCGGTTCTGGGTGAGGTGTACTTTGTCTCGCCGGAGATGATGGCAGAGATGGATCGCTATGAGGACGAGGGCAACCTCTATCTGCGCCGGGAGGTGTGGGTGAAGTCTGAGCAGGGCAGCCTTCGTGCAGAAGCGTACTTATATAATAAGAGTACGCAGGGCTGCTTAGAGTGTTCCTGCTGGCAGCCGAAGCATGAGGAAGAAATCTGGTATGCCTGCTACGGCTCTAATCTGTCGGAGGAACGGTTCCGCTGCTATGTGCAGGGCGGCGTAGCGCCAAACGGAAAACGCTACTATGGCTGTAACGATACCACGCTGTGGAAGGAATCGTATTGGACAGATTATCGCGGCAGGCTGTATTTCGGCAATGAAAGCCCCAGCTGGGATTACGGCGGCGTAGCTTTTTATGACCCGGCGGGTCATGAATCGGTATTGTTCCGGCTGTACCGTATTACGAGGGATCAGCTGCATGACATTATGCGTCAGGAGGGAGCCTCGGCCAACTGGTACGGGCATCAGTTCCTGCTGGGGATGGGCAAGGATAATCTGCCGGTCTATACCTTAATCAGCAACACGACCCGCCCGCAGAAGGCACCGTCTCCGAACTATCTGGAGGTGATCCGCACCGCTTTGGAGAAAGAAGCCGGTCTGAAACCGAAAGAAGTGAAACGCTATCTGGACAAGGCTTTGAACGCATAAATAGCTTGAAATCGACCCTGCGGATTCCGACGGTGTTGGAATTCGCAGGTTTTTCTGCATACACAGCGCTTTTGTGTGCAATGCGCCAAATTGCTGACGCGCAAATCGAATGAAATTGGAATATAATACAAAGTCAAGCTGAAAAAAGCAGACAAGATGGTTTTGAAAGATCGAGCAAGCAGGGTGCTCAAAAATAACTATTTTAAAAGTCGCGGCATATAGAACGTAGATACGGTGAAAATAAAAAAGATTGAAATAACTTTTGAAATAGTTATTGACAGACGTATTTAAATATGCTATAATCATACTGAAAAATTGTAGTTGACAAAATATAACTGAGCGTGCTATACTACTCTTGCCTTCAGGGGCAAGGGTTTATGTGGTATACACTTGTTCATAAACATTCAAGACCTGCAAGGCGAAAAGCCCTGCAGGTCTTTTTTCGTTATTCACATCAAGAAAGAAAGCGAGAATGTTATGAGCACCTTTGACAACTTCACAGTCCATCCCTATAAGTATCTGGACATCTGCACTTGGGAGGAAACCAGCAAGCCGAAGATCTCTTTCGTGGATTCCTTTGATTATCTTGACGGAAAAAAGACACTCCCCTCTGCGGTAGAAGGTCGTCCGTGCAGTTTTTTGCCGAAGCTGATGGGAGCGGAGGATGTTGAAGAGGATCTGCGGATTGAGCCGTATTACGGATACATCGACTCTATCTGCCATGTGGAAATCGACGCACACATCGCGACGACTATCCGCAACCTGAACCAGCGTGGATATAAAACGATCTGGTGCTGCGAAGGGCACATGAATGAGAACAGCCTGAAGATCGGACATCGGGTGGACATTGCGATTGGCTTCAGCAACAATCCGCAATTTGCGACCTTGCCGGAGGGGTTCCAGTATGTGAAGTACACTTGCGGATTTATGGTGCTCGAAAACAGGGTGATCCCGGATAATAAGTACAAGTGCATGACCCGCACCGGCAATCGTTGCTATTACAAGGGTGCCGAAAAGCTGACGGATGCAGAATATCAGAACTGCGTGGATGCGCTGTTTGCGGCATGGGACAGGCTGGAAAAATGGTCTGCCTCCCTGCCCATGACTGCGGAGAAAAAGGCTGAATCGGAACGGTTTCAGGTGCTCTCCCGGCAGAAGAAAACAACCCTCGCCTGCTGTACTTATGTGACAGAAGTGGAGTTTGAAGTTGCAGAGGCCGGGCAACCCACGCGGTGGCTGTGTTACAGCGATGCAGATTTTGCAGGTTTTGTGGTGACAGATCGCAGCTCCATCGTTGACGACTCGAAGCCGCAGGAATATTACGAACAGGTGCAGGTTCTGGAAAGCTATGAGGAGTTGGAGATCGCCAGAGGGTCTGCATACTATGCACTGTTCGCCCAAATGCAGAAAATGGCCGAAGAAAACTAAAAGACGGTAATAGAAGTACCGCCTATCGGACGGATAAGGGTGTAGAATAGGTTCAGAAAATCAACCGAAAACTGCGCGAAACAAAAAGGGGTATTGAAAATGAGCATCTTCATTGATCTGGAAATGAACACCACGGATACGCGGCTGGTACGCAGAAAGGAACTCAAGAACGAGGTGATCGAGATCGGCGCAGTGCGGATGGACGATGCGTTTCACCCGCTGGACCGCTTCCGCATTTTCGTGCGGCCCCAGTACAACGGTGTGATCGAGCGCAAGATCTACAAACTCACCGGCATCAGCAACGGTGCTGTAAGCGATGCCGTCTCTCTGCCGGAAGCACTGAATGCGCTGGAAGCATGGTGCGGTTCGGACGGCTGCGAGATCTACGCATGGAGCACCAGCGACCTGATCCAGCTGCGCAAGGAATGCGGTTTTAAGGGCATCGACAGCATTTTTCTGGACGAGATGGTGCAGTGGTACGATTTTCAGGAGGATTTCCGGCAGATACTGGGAGAGAAAAACATCCTCTCCCTCAGTAGTGCCATGCACAGGGCAGGGCTGGAGCCGGAAGGATGTCTGCACGATGCTTCGTGGGATGCCTACAACAGCGCCCGGTTGATGGAAACGGCTTATTCTCCGAATTTTGCGGCAGATGTGGAAAAAGCACAGGCTGCCTGTTATCAGGAAGCACCCAAGATTCAGGGCGGGCTTCCGCTGGATGTGATGAAAAAGCTGGCGGCGCTGCTGCAGAGCAGCCAGCCAGAGCCCGCAATGGCGGTGTAAAAGAAAGGTGGAGTCGGTGATGATGGAACACTTGTGGAATTCCTACTATGTGCGGATGCGGATCACTTACCGGAAAGACCCCAGAGATAGAAGTCCGAGATCGAATATCAGCACATTTGATTGTGACAGCCATATCGCAGAAGCAATCCGGCTGCTCAACGAAAAAGGCTACGCTACGGGAAATTGCTGTGAGGGGCACCCTTACCGCATCATTCCGGATAACAATCAGCACAAGTACAAGAACACAGCATATTTTGATGGCGGCTATATTTCGTTTTGCAGTATTGAGGATAAGAAGTTTGTGCTGGATAAGCTGAAAGAAAAAAGCAGCTTCTTCTCCGAAGACACCCATTCCAAAATGACGTGTGTTCGGACAAGTTTGGAATGGAAGCCGATCCGCAGCGCAGAAGTGGATGGCCTTAAATACAGCCAGATGCAGTACGAGAACACGACCAAAATTTTTAAGATGATCTATACGGAACTCTGGCGTGTTCTTCTGGAGGTGGCGCAGGAGTTGCCTTATAAGAAAACAGACGATCCGTGGATCTTGAAGGTGGAAATTCTGAACAAACCGCTGAAACCACATTTTGCAAATGTTCAGGGGCTTAAAACGGTTGAAGAAGTATAAAGGATACAGGAGGAAATATCATGAACGCACAGAAGTATTTTGAGCAGCACACCGAAGAACTCATTGCCAGCTTTGCGGGCAAAAATGCGATTCTCTTTTTCCGTGGCTTTGTCCCGGCCAATGTCCGCTGGCTTGCCCAGCGCGAGGATGCCATCCTGCCGGCAGCGAAAGTGCTGAATGCGGATGGCACCATCAGCATTGCCAAAATCGATGCGGCCAAGCGGAAACTGGTGCAGAGCCTGATGATGCAGGAGGAAGGCGTGACCGTTGGCATCTATGAGGAAATGCTGGCAGTTCTCCAGACGGTGCAGGACCCCAAGGCGATGTTCGATGCGGAGTTCATCGTGGTGGACAACAATGCGTTCCCTGCCTATGTGCCTAGCTGTATTCCGGTAGCAGATGCCGAGGTGCTATACAAAGCGTATGAAACCGAAAAGACCGAGTTCAGCCCGGAAGCGGAAGTGCTCAGCCGTTACTATGCAGCTGTCCGTACACTGGATGAACGCTACTATGTGGCACTGTTCAACCGGCATCAGGGTGAAAACATCAGCTGCATCCCGTTCTATCAGAAAAAGCAGTCCGTTTTTACGGACGCACCGGCAACGCTGTCCCACGAAATTTCTCCGCTGGTGCTAGCAGACCAGTTCTTCAGTGATGAACTGGATGGCTCCATGGTGCTGCCTGTGGAGCGGGAACAGAACGCTAAAAACAATACCTACGATGTGCTGTCTTTTGTGGCAGCACAGTGCGGCGCGACCTTTGCACTGAACTGCGCCGAGCACAAGGAGCAGGTGGAACCGGAAACCATAAATCGGTATCGGGCTATCCTCAAGCAGTACTGGGGCGCAAATGCGGACTTTCGTATGTTGGACTTCTACAAGGACCCGGCAGCAGGCACCGAGACCATGCAGATCAGTCAGGGCGAAATCATCAGCACCATTGTCAAGCAGTGCGAGCTGGCACTGGATGGCTATCAGGATTACTCCAATGTGTTCCTGACCGCTCCCACCGGTGCGGGCAAGTCCGCATTCTATCAGGTGTCTGGCATCTATTTGGCACAGGTGCATCAGGCAGTGACCCTCGTTATCACTCCGTTGATCGCCCTGATGCAGGATCAGGTCAGCCAGCTGGAAGCCCGCGGGGTGCACTGCGCCACCTTCCTCAACTCCAATGTGTCCCATGAGGAGCGGGAAGAGCGCCTGAACGCCATCCATAAGGGCGAAAAGTCCATTCTGTACATTGCACCGGAAATGCTGCTGACCACCTCGCTGGAGACCCTGCTGGGCGGCCGCAGACTGGGCCTGTTCGTGGTGGACGAAGCTCACACCGTCACCAGCTGGGGCCGGGATTTCCGTGCGGACTACTGGTTCATGGGCGATTATCTGGAGCGCCAGCGCAAAAATGGGCTGCACTTCCCGGTGCTCTGCCTGACGGCAACGGCTGTGTTTGGTGGCAGGGATGACGTGGTGCAGGACACCATCAGCACGCTGGGACTGAATCAGCCCATCCTGTATCTGGGCCGTGTCCGCCGCGATAATATCGACTTTGATATTCACTCGCTGGACAAGCAGACGGATGAGAGCCGTGATGAGTTTAAGGTGAACCATGTGGCGCAGAAGATCGCAGAATATGTGGCAGAAGGCAAAAAGACACTGGTCTACTGCCCGTTCCGTTCTACGGTGGACAGCATTTATCAGGCGGTACCTTTCAGTGCAAAGGATAAAGTCCGCCGTTACCACGCAGGTATGGAACGGGGAGAAAAGAACGCTGCACAGGATGCTTTCAAGAACAACAAGGCAATTGTGATGATCTGCACCAAAGCATTCGGTATGGGCGTGGACGTGCCGGACATTGTGCAGGTGTACCACTATGCCCCTACCGGAAATCTAGCAGATTATGTGCAGGAAATCGGTCGCTGCGCTCGTGACAAGAACCTGCGTGGCACGGCGGTGGAAGAATATCTGCCCGGCGACCTGTCACAGCTCAAGCGTCTGCACGGCATGGGCGAACTGCGGCAGTTCCAGCTGCGAGAGATACTTCACAAGCTGTACTGGATGTACAGTCAGAAAAATCACCGTAATCTGCTGGTTTCTCCGGATGCATTCAGTTATCTGTTTGATTCTGGCGAGGTAGAAAATCGCGTCAAAACGGGTCTGCTCCTGCTGGCAAAGGATCTGGAGGAAGCATACGGCTTCCCGGTGCTGGTAGTGCGTCCCAAGGCTATGTTTACAACCTGCTATGCCAACGTGCCCGAAGAAATCGAGGAAGAATTCCTTGCCAAGTACGGCGATTTTGTCAAGAATCTCTATGACAACACCGTGACGGTCAATCGCAGCTTCAGTCCGCTGGCATCGGATGTGGTGGTTCGCAACAGTGGCAGCATCTATGAGATTCGCATGGGCGACCTGTGGGAAAAGTATTTCTCGGATATGACCTTTGGTATGTTCAAGGCCAAGTTCTTCAAAGGTGAACTGTTTGCACAGGATGGTACGAACCGTATCTCGGTGCGGGTCAAGACGCAGATTCACTATGGTCAGGACTTCGATACCACCCGTGCAAAGCTGCGTCAATACATGGAAGCGGTTGCTCAAGTGTTTGATGGCTACCGCAAGGAGCATAAGATGTTTACAGCAGAAGAATTCCGCCAGAAGGCACAGGAAGCGCTTGGCGCAGAAGTGCTGAATGCTGATTTTGCGAAAGCACTGCTGGAACTGTTTGTGATGGATGTACAGGCTGACCCTACAAGGCGTGAGGGTGACCGCATGAAGTTTATTCAGGCAACGCAGCGCGGCGGAAACCGCATTGGCCTTTTGTATCGCGTGACCAATGGCAACTATTTCTCCATGGCGAACTGGATGGATCAGAAGCTGGTCAACTGTGCCCCCAACCGGGAAGAAACGGAGTACATGGGCTATATCCCTGCCACCATCGGCGGCAAGCAGAACCCGGTCATGCGCCTGTTGGCTGTGCTGGAGATCTTCGGGCTTGCAAGCTATGAGGTGCGCGGCGGTCAGAATCTGGAAATTTTCGTTCGTGTCAACGATCCGCAGAAGATCCGCAGCCTGTCCGAAGACCGTCGCTATAAGAACCTGCAGCTTCAGGAAATCCATCGCCGCCATGTTGCAGCAGAAAACATGATGACTGCATTCCTGACGAAGGAACTGACCAGCAAGCAGCGTTGGGATCTGATCGAGGATTACTTCCTTGGTCATGATGAAGTAGTGGAACAGGCCCTTGGTATGGAAGAACAGAACTGAAAGGAGCGTTTCCTATGGGATTTGGCAAGCCCTTGTTCGATTTTGTCGGTTATATGAGCTTTTTTAACCCTATCGGAACGGGGCGAGTTTCCGATTCTTTGGAACAGCAGGATGATTTTTCGGAGGATGTGCAGGATGATTCGTCCGAAGATGAATCTTTCAGTTCCGACGATTTCGATGATTTATAAAATGCAGATGACAGACGATATGATCCGGAACCTACGAAATGATTTGTGCGAATTTGGAATGACAGTTTTGTGCAGAATGTCCATCTTTTTTGGAGAATTTAGCTACTTTATGAATTGACAACCTTCTCTGCAAACGGTAGACTTTAATATAATTATACATTATAAATGTGATGGTGTTTTATGAGTAGCAAAAAGAAGCAAGATCAATATTCAGCCGGGTTGGTATCAAAGCCCTTCTGGTTCTATGAGTATAAGGCTTATGTGGACGAACTGGTAAAAGGGTATTCTGCTGATGAAATCAGGGAGCACGCTCTACAGAATAATCTGTTCTCTGCCGCAAAGGAATACCGTATCAAAGAAATTCTCACCTGTGTTTCACGCCGTGTTCTACAGTTCGATCAGGAATGGCGGGATATCTTCACACGACAGTCTGCTTCGGAACAGAAAATTATGGTTTTACTGTCGATCATGGCAGATGACAAGCTGTTCTTTACGTTTATGTATCGGGTGTACCGTGATAAATTGATCATGGGAGCAGAGAACTTGGAATCAGGTGATGTCCTTTCCTTTTTCAGACTGATGCAGAATGAATCTGAGGAAATTGCGCAGTGGAAGGATACCACGATTCGTAAGCTGACACAGACCTATCGTAAGCTGCTGAATGACGCAGGGCTGCTTGCGGGTGACAAAATTGTAGCACCTTTGCCCGGTATGGCGCTGAAAAACTATCTGAAGGTGCACAAAATGAATGGCTATTTGCTGGCAATTACGGGAGCAGATGAATGAGTACAGATCAGAAGCTGAAAAAACTTGATGACTTTCTGCATACGTTTTCTACAGAAACCGGTGATGGTCTTTGCGGAGAAGCTGGATACTATGTGTTCAGCTATGACCCAAAGGACGAAATGAAGGTAAGACAATGGACTGAATGCGAAATTCAGATTTTGCAGCAGTCCAACCGACCGGTCGTAGAGTTTGACCTCTACAAGATCATGACGGCGCTTTTGGCAGAAAAGCATCCCCGGCAGAAATATGAGGATCTGGAGCTGCGCACAGGCAGTATGACCCGCGTAGTCAATGCTGTAAACAGTGTGCTACATATCGGTCAATCGGATGACCTTATGCTGAATTATATTGTGGATCGTATCCCGAAGAAGGATGCTATTATTCTGCTGACCGGTGTTGGAAAGTGCTATCCCCTGCTGCGGTCCCACAAAATTTTGAATGATCTGCATGATAGGCTTGCAGATGGTATTGTGCTTATGATGTTCCCCGGACGGTACGAAGATGGTTATCTGTACCTGTTTGGGGATGTCAAGGATGGCAACAACTATCGTGCAAAGCCTATCTGAGCAGGATGTGTAGGAGGAACTGACATGAATATTGGTCAGATGTTTGCGAAGTCCATCAATCGCGAGATCAAGCCTGTGGTCAAACCCGGACAGGTGGATGAAGCAACCGTTAAGCTGGAACTTCAGGAATATGTTGTGACGCAGGAATTGCAGAAGCATTTTGCGGCATTCTTCTCTAATTATCGTCTGGGTATCGGTGCGGATACAGACCGGATCGGCGTCTGGATCTCTGGTTTCTTTGGAAGTGGTAAATCTCACTTCCTGAAGATGCTCTCCTATCTGATCAGCGATCAAGAGGTGGAAGGAAAGCCTGCGCTGGAATACTTTATCGAGGACAACAAGATCACCGATGCCAAGGTTCTGGCGGATATTCGTGCGGCAGAGAGCGTAGGTACAGATGTGATCCTGTTCGACATTGCCTCCAAGAGTCGTACCAGCAGCGCCGCCAAGCGTGATGTGATCACGATGGTTTTCCTGCGGGCATTCAATGAAAAGCTTGGCTATTCCTACCAGTATCCCCGTATGGCAGATCTGGAACGCAAGCTGGATGCCGAGGGCAAGCTTGACAAATTCAGGGAGCGCGTCAAAGAGCTGGAATGCAGCAGTTGGGATGATGCGGTGGCTGGCATTGATCTTGCACAGGATTCGTTTGTGCAGGCAATGGTCGAGCAGAACGTTATGAGCGAAGAAGCTGCCAGAAGTTGGTGCGACCGTGTGGGTGAAGAATACAGCATCAGCACGGAAGATTTCGCAAAGCTTGTCCGCAAGCATATCGAGAGTAAGGGCAACGACCACCATGTGGTTTTCTGCGTGGATGAGGTCGGTCAGTACATCGGCGATGATTCCAGCATGATGCTGGACCTCCAGACGCTGGAGCACGATCTGGCTGTTCAATGCCATGGTAAGGCATGGATGCTGGTCACGGCACAGGAGGCTATTGACAAAATTCAGGTCGTTAACAATGTGGACTTCTCCAAGATTCAGGGACGCTTTGACACCCGGCTGTCCCTGTCCTCCAGCGATGTGGCAGAGGTCGTCAAAAAGCGTATCCTGAAAAAGAATGAAGCAGCGCAGGCAGAGCTGGAAGCTGTCTATCCGCATAAGATGGATGCGCTCAGCACCGTTCTCAAGTTTACTGGCGATATGCCAGAAATGAAACTGTACGAAAATCCGGCGGATTTTGCGGAGGTATATCCCTTTGTGCCGTATCAGTTCAACCTGCTCGGCAAGGTTCTGGATGCGGTTCGTCTGTTCAGCAGCCCCGGCAAGAACAGCTCCTACGGTGAGCGTTCTATGCTGAGCATGTACCTGAGTACTGCCAAAAGCGTTCAGAATGAGGATGAAGGCATTCTGGTTCCGTTTAATGCGTTTTATCAGGGACTGTCCGCTCTGGTGGACCATGAGACAGCCATCGCTATCACAAACGCACAGCGCAATAATCTCCTGAACCCTGACCATGCAGAGATCTGTTTTGAGGTGGAAGTGCTCAAGGTCCTGTTCATGATTAAGAATGTGCAGGAGTTCAAGGCACCCACGGTACAGAATATCGCTACGCTGATGGCATCCCGGATGGACGAGGACCGTTACGGCTTGGAAAACTGCGTGGAAACGGCTTTGAAAAAGCTGGTGCAGCAGCAGTTGGTGCAGAACCTTGGCGACAACTATGTTTTCCTGACCAACGAAGAGCAGGAGGTCAACCGTGAGATCGCACAGCGCCACCCGGAAGATTCCGAAATGAACCGGGAGCTTGCGACGCTGATCTTTGACGAAAACTATCATGCGGATAAATACCGCTATCCGTATCTGGGCAACCGGTACGCTTTTGGGTTTAACCGCAAGATCGACGAGTATGATGCACTTTCCCGCCCGGATAACACCATTACGGTCAAAATTATCACCTCCCGTGGAGATGATGCTGACGAGACTCGGTTGAAGATGCTTTCTGCCGGCGACAGCGGCGACCATACGATCTTTGTGCAGTTGCACGATGATACCCGCCTGAATAACGAGCTGCGTACCATGCTGCAAATTCAGAACTATCTGCGCAGCGGTACGGCAGGCCGCATTACCAAGTATCGGGCGATCTGCGAGGCAAAGCAGGAGGAAGTGGAGGAACGCCGCCAGAACGTGAAGGTGTTCCTGAAACAGGCACTTTCCGAGGCGGATATCTATGTGTATGGCTCCAAGCTGTCCGGCGGCTCCCGCGATTTCGAGACCCGTCTGAACGATGCGTTGAAGCAGCAGGTGGAGCGCCTGTTCAGCCACCTGACCGATATGGACAAGGCCGTATCGGAGCAGGATATCAGCAAGATCTTTACTGAAGCCGGTCAGCAGCGCCTGAGCGGCGAGGGCACTGGCAACAGCCGTGCGCTGGCAGCTGTTCGCAACAGGATCGAGCGCAACTCCATGGCACGGACGGTCACATCGCTGAAAACCCTGCTGAACACCTTTACCAAAGAGCCTTACGGCTTCCTGCCGGTGGATGTAGAGTGGCTGATTGCACGTCTGTTTGTGGATGGCATTCTGACCCTGACCTTGAACCATGAGCAGCTCAACATTTCCAGCCGGAATCCGCAGGAGTTCCAGCGGCTGTTTACCAAGGTGGAATTTCAGGAGCGTCTGCTGTGCGATATCCGCAAGCACGCTTCGGATAAGCAGAAGCGTCTGGTTCGGGATATGATGCGTGACCTGTTCCAAAAGGGCGTTTCTTCGGACGATGACGAGGAACTGATGCGGGAACTGCAAAAGGAGTGCCGCACCATGCTGGACCGCCTGCGGCAGCAGCAGGCGGTCTACCGTTCGGAACCGTATCTGCCCGGCAAGAGCACCGTGGATGCGGGACTGGCGCTGATGAATACGCTCATCACACCTACGACCACCGATGCATTCTATACTGCACTGGAAAACGCACAGGGCGATTACAGTGATTTCAAGGAAACCTACGAGTATCTGCGGGACTTCTTTGAGGGCGGTCAGGTAAGGACATTCTGCGAGGCGCACGATGCCGTAGAACTTTACAAGCGCAACCAGAGCCAGATTACCGATGAAGCAGTGAAAAATGCAGCCGATGCCATGTGCAAGATCATGGAGATGGCAGAACCCTATGAGAAGATCCGCAATCTGTCGGCGCTGCGCACGGATTTTCTGGAGAAGTACAACGCTCTGCTGGAGCAAAAAGCTGCACCCGTCAGGGAGTATGTGGAGGGCTGCTACAACCGTATCTTCCAGCAGCTGAATACAGTCCGCTGCAAGGATCACTTCTGGTCTGCTGTTACGACTGAGCGGGACGGAGCGCTGCACAAGGTTGACACCGCTACGGATCTGAACGAGTTTGTGTTGCTGAAATCTGATGCAAACCAGAGCAAGATCCGCTGGATCAACACGATCGACAAGTATGAAGCAGCGCACCAGCCCGTGGCACCGGCTCCGGTTGCTCGTCCGGCTGGCGGCTCTGCGCCTGCAAAGGTTGCCACTCCCGCTCCGGTGCGCCGCCGTGTGACGGTGAGCATTCAGGACGTGACCCCGGCCTCGTGGCAGATCAACAACTCTGCCGAGCTGGATGCCTATATTGAAAAGCTGCGCCATGCCTTGAAGCAGAAGCTGGACAACGGCGATACCCTGAACGTGGATATCTGGTAAGAAGAACAACGAAAAGAGGAACATTATGGAAAAGGCACCCATCAAGAAATTTGCGGTGGAAGCACGCCGCAAGTTGATCGCGGATGTGACGTTCCGGCTGGAACGGTGCGGCATTACCGAAAAAGGCATTGTGGAGCCGCAGACCAGCACGGACAAAGAGCTGGTGTTCGATCTTGGCAACGGCAACACCCAGACCATTAAGGGCGAGCGCTATGTGAACCAGTATAGGAACCTTGTCGCCCATGTGCGGGGCTTCTATGCCGATGGCAACCCCAAGCAGCAGCTGGAGCAGTTCATTGAGAAAATCGCCTTTACATGGTTCAACCGACTGATCGCCATCCGCTTTATGGAGGTCAACCGCTATATCCCGGTGCGGGTGCTTTCCAGCGAGATCGAGGGGCAGAAGCTGCCCGATCTGGTCGCATCGCCTTTTTCCGGCGATCTGGAGTTTACCGATGCAGAAAAGCAGGAAATTTTCGATCTGCAGGATGCCAATAAGGAAGATGACCTGTTCCGTTTTCTGTTCTTTAGGCAGTGCAATGCCCTGAGCCGCATTCTGCCCCGGTTGTTTGAGGATTTGGGGGGGCACAACAGCTTTTCGGAGCTGCTGGTGGCACTCAGCTTCAACGACCCCAACGGCGTGGTCTACCATCTGGTGAACGATGTGGAAGAGCCGTGGTTCGATATCCATGCCACAGGTCAGGTGCAGATCATGGGTTGGATGTACCAGTATTACAACACCGAACCCAAGGAAAAGGTGTTTGCCGACCTGAAAAAGAACATCAAGATCAGCAAGCAGAACATCCCGGCGGCGACCCAGCTGTTTACCCCGGACTGGATCGTGCGCTACATGGTGGAGAACAGCCTTGGCCGCCTGTGGTACGAGGGTCACCCCGGCTTTGATAAGTCCCAGTGGAAGTATTATCTGGACGAGGCCCCGCAGGAGCCGCAGGTGGAGCAGCAGCTGCAGGAGATCCGCGCCCAGTACGCCAAGATGGAGCCGGAGCAGCTGAAGGTGATCGACCCCTGCATGGGCAGCGGCCATATTCTGTGCTACTTGTTTGACGTGCTGATGCAGATCTATCTGGACAACGGCTACTCCAAGCGGGAGGCCGTGCGCTCCATTCTGGAAAACAATCTCTTTGGCTTAGATATTAGCGAACGTGCTACACAGATTGCTTACTTCTCCGTGATGATGAAGGCACGGGAGTACGACAGCAATTTCTTCAGCCGCAGCAATATCCCCCAGCCCAGAGTATACGACATTCAGGAATCCAACTGGATGGGCGGTGCCTACAAGCATGAGATGGGCAACTTCCTCAACTCGCAGCAGCACCGGGATACCCTCAACTACCTGCTGGACACCTTTGTGGATGCCAAGGAGTACGGCTCTATCCTTCAGATCAAGCCGCTGGATTATGAGGGCTTGAAGGAAGCGTGGGAAACCAGCGCAGCCGCCACGGCGGGCGACATCAACATGGTCATGTGGTACGATGCCGTCAAAGATTCCGTGGAGAAGCTCATCGAGCAGGCTATTATGTTGTCCCAAAAATATGATGCTGTGGTGACGAATCCGCCGTATATGGGCAGTTCGGGTATGGACGCAAATCTGACAAACTTTGTCAAGAAATATTACCCGGATAGCAAGAGTGATTTGTTCGCTGTCTTTATTGAGGTTTGCTCTCGCATGGCAGCAGAGAAGCGCTATCAGGCAATGATTACCCAGCACGCATGGATGTTCCTGTCCAGTTATGAGAAACTGCGGGAAAAGATGATGCTGACTGAAACCGTCAATATGGCACATCTCGGTGCAAGAGCCTTTGAGGAAATTGGCGGTGAAGTGGTGCAGACCACCTCTTTTGTGCGTTGCCGTACCCATATTGATGATTATAAAGGTACATACTGCCGCCTGATTGAGCCGACAACTCAGCAGGGCAAAGAGGATATGTTCCTTGCAGGAGAAAACCGCTACTTTGCAAATCAGGGTAACTTTGCAAAGATTCCGGGAGTGCCGGTGGCGTATTGGGTATCAATGAATTGTATTAAAGCTTTTGCAAACCAGAAGCTTTCAAGCATTGCTTCAGTGCAGGAAGGTCTAAAAACAGCTGATAATGACAGATTTATTCGTTTTTGGCATGAAATAAACATTATCAAAAGCAATTTACTTTCAAAAAATAATAGTCAAAAATGGATTTGGCATACAAAAGGTGGACAATTTCGCCGTTGGTATGGAAATAATGATTCTGTTTTGAACTATGAGAATAATGGATATGAATTACGTAATTTCAAAAAAGCATCATTAACTGGAACTGATAATTATTACAAAGAAAATATTACATGGACACGTATAAGCACAGGTAAGGCAAGCTTTCGGTATACTCCAGAGGGTTCTATTCCCAATATGGCAGGTCTTTGTTTGTATTGCAATGATATTCCTTGCTTTATTGCCCTTCTGAATTCGATAGTTGTTGGAAAGTGTTTGGAAATTATGAATCCGACTATCAATTATCCCCCAGGAACAATAGCCAATATTCCGATTAGATACTTAGATGAAAAAAAAGAACTAATCAGAGCAAAATCTAAAGAAAATATTGAGTTTTCAAAAGCGGATTGGGATTCTTTTGAAACGAGCTGGGACTTTAAGAGACACCCACTGATCAAGGCAATTACCAAGTACCCCAGCATGATGGAGCGTGGCAACATTTACCTTGCCGAGTGCTATGACATTTGGGCGGCAGAGTGCGAGGAACGTTTTGCCCGGCTGAAGGCCAACGAGGAAGAGCTGAACCGCATTTTTATTGACATTTACGGCTTGCAGGACGAACTGACCCCGGAAGTGGAGGACAAGGACGTGACCGTGCGCAAGGCGGACTTGCAGCGGGATGTCAAGAGCCTGCTTTCTTATGCGGTGGGCTGCCTGTTTGGGCGCTATGCCCCGGAGACCGATGGCCTGATGTATGCAGGCGGCGCATGGGACGAGAGCCGCTATCACCTGATCCACCCGGTAAAGGATAATGTGCTCCCCCTGTGCGATGAGGAATACTTTGGCGAAAACGACCTTGTGAACCGTGTGGTGGAGTTTATCAAGGAGGTCTTTGGTGCAAGCTCTCTGGAGGATAACCTTGCGTTTATTGCCAAGGCGCTGGGCAACAAGGGCAACACCAGCCGTGAGATCATCCGCAACTACTTCTTGAAGGACTTTTATGCGGATCATTGCAAGATCTACCAGAAGCGCCCCATCTACTGGATGTTTGACAGCGGCAAGAAGAATGGCTTCAAGGCGCTGGTTTACCTCCACCGCTGGGATGCCGACACCACAGGCCGTGTCTACAATAATTACCTCAGCCCGCTGCTGCGTACCTACGCACAGCAGATCGAGCAGGAAAAAAACGTATACGCAAATAGTAAAGATGCGCGAGCATCGTCCCTTGCACAGAAACGCATTGATAAATTGACGCTTCAGCATGATGAATGCAAAACATATGAGAAAGACATTGCCCACCTTGCGGCGCTGCGTATTGCGCTGGATCTGGACGATGGCGTAAAGGTGAACTATGTCAAGGCGCAGACTGCCGCCGATGGCAAGAATCTGAACGTGCTGGTGCCAATTAAATAACGTAGAACCGATACACCGGGGTGAACTTCACCGCTCCGGTGTATTGGTGTTTATAAGAAATTGTAAAAAGGAAAGATGAACACGCATGGCTAAAACGACACTACGCCAGATCGAAGAGCGTCTCCGGGCAATGTTTGCGCCGGGCGAGCAGCGTAAACTGGTGTTCTGGTACGATGACTCTGCCAGTTTTGAAAACGAAGTATCGCAGCTGAATATTCCCGGCGTAACGGTATACCGCATGAAACCCCACACCCAGTTTGCCACCAAATGGATGCTGGAGCTGGAGCACCCGGACGAGAGCTTTTTGCTCTACGCCCCTTTTGCAAAGCCTACGCTGGAAGAAAACCACCTTGCCGATATGCTGCGCTACGCACAGGAGTTCTCCACCGACAAAGCGACCATGATCGCACAGGATTTCAATCTGGACGAGAAAGCAAAGCTCTTTGTGCAGGAGCACATCAGCTTTTTTGCCGCACAAGACCGCACCAAACGGTTCTACGATCTGGGCACCCCGGCCTATACCGAGGATACCTTTGCACTGGCAATGCTGGCAGTGCTGTGCAAGTGTCAGCCAAAGCCAGAAGAAGTGGTACGGCAGGTTCTGCACGGTGCGCTGGATGCCGAAAACGAATTCTTGCAGCTCTTTGCAAAGTTTGGGCTGGTGGCGGATTTCTGGCTGGTCTGCAAGCGGCTGTTCGGCTATAACCCTGCCGAAAAGAGCCTGAAGGATCTGGTATCCTGCCTGTTTGCCACCTACGCCGCCCACGCTATGGATGTGGACGCCCCGGATGCGTGGCTGGATCGCAGCCTGCCGGAGGAGGGCGAGGTGCTGACCTTCTTGGACAGCATGATGAACTATCTGCCCGACCAGCCCTATTTTGAGCGCTTCTCCCATACGGCTGCACAGGAACTGAACGCCATGCAGGTTCTGGGGCAGGTGCAGCACACGAACCCGGATCTGCTGCTGGACTGCACCGTATTCGATGCGGCAGAGGAGCAGATCAGCAACTGGATCACGACCCGCCTGCTGGAAGAAAACACCTCTGCTACCCTGAAAGGTCATAGCATACGGCAGATCTGCGAGGAACGCAGCAAAACTTACTTTGGCGCAAAACCTGCTCGGCAGAACCAGTACGCACTGCTGGCAAATGCCTGCACGGTGCTGGAAGCACTGCACTTCATCCCGGCAGACGGCATCGACGCACTGGCAGCACAGTACAAGAATGGCGCATGGCAGGTGGATACCGCGTACCGGAAGTTCTACCTGAACTACGGTCAGATTCTGCGCACCCCGGAAATGGAAAAGCTGCAAGCCCTTGTGGAAAGGGTGTACACCAACTATTTCCTTGATCCTCTGGCGGTGCGCTGGTGCCAGAGCCTCGCAAGCCAGCTGAGCACCTTCCAGACAGAGCGGCAGACCCATTTTTACAGCCGGAATGTCAGTGGAACACGGGAGCGTGTGGTGGTGTTTATCTCGGACGCTATGCGCTACGAGGTAGGCCAGCAGCTGTTTGAACGGCTTGCTATGGATGCCAAGTGCAGTGCAAAGCTGACCCCTGCGGTCAGTACGGTGCCCTCTTATACTCAGCTTGGCATGGCTGCGCTGCTGCCCCATGTCAGTCTGGAACTTCAGCCAGACGGTACGGTGACTATCCTTGGCAGAAAAACTGCGGGCACCGCAGCACGCGAGAGCGTCTTGCAAGCCACGGAAAAGAACAACGGTTGCATCCAGTTTGACCAGATGCAGAATATGCGCCGCGATGAGCTGCGCAGCTATTTCTCCGGCAAAACGGTGGTTTACGTCTACCATAACCAGATTGATGCCCGCGGCGATGAAGCACGGACAGAAAACGAGGTGTTCTCCGCCTGTGAAGAAGCGGTGGAAGAACTGTACAAGGAAATCCGCCGCCTGACCGACAGCGCAAACATCCGGCATTTTATCGTGACCGCAGATCACGGCTTCCTGTATAAGCATGACCCGATCCAAGAGAGTGATAAGGTCATCAACTTGCCGCAGGCAGAGATCAAGAATAAACGGTATATCATTTCGGCTGAAACTGGCACGGTTGCCGGTGCTGTGGGCTATCCGCTGGGCGAAGTTCTGGATACTGCCGACCCCCGCACCGTGTATACGCCGCTGGGCAGCTCGATCTTCAAGTGCGCCGGCGGCGGGCAGAACTATGTACACGGCGGCGCATCTGTGCAGGAAATGCTGGTTCCTGTGCTGGATGTGCACACACAGGCCGGTCGTGTTGAGACCCAAAAGGCAGTAGTCTCGCTGCTGCCCACACCGGAAGTCCTGATGGATCGCAAAGTGCAGCTGCGATTCTTGCAGCCGGAGCCGGTAACGGATACTACGCTCTCGGCAAGCTATGAGATCCGCATCATCAATGAGCACGGGGATGCGCTTTCCACCAAAAAGACCGTCGAAGCGGATAAAATGACTGGTTGCAGCGATGCAGAGCGTTACACCGATGTGATCCTGACCTTGAGAAATCGTCCTTATTCCCGCGAAAACAACTATTATTTCCTGCTGACAGACAAGGAAACCGGTGTTACGCTTGAAAAGCGGCTGGTCAAAATTGACATCGTGTAAATATTGGTGAGGAGAATAGACCATGGAATATACCGAAGTAATCTCCACAATGAATGTGTATCTTAACAAGGCGGGACAGGTCTGCTGCAAGTGGTTGGAACCTCGCCTGAAGCAGATTGATCCGCAGAACTGGTGGAAAACCACTGTCTGTGCCAATCTGTCCGAGTTGCAGTTGCAAAAGGTTGAGCAAAATAATGTTACAACACTGGGACGACTTGATTTGCAGGCGCTTCTGTGTGTACTGAAGCGCAACCTGTATCCTTTGGGGAACTATGAATACTTTACGGACTATCGACTGATGAAGGATGCAATCCGTCAGATGTTTGAAGTTCGTAACGATTGGGCGCATACGACCGTAGAGGTATACCCGCTTGATGTCATCAAACTGGATCTGACTCGGTACATCAATTTCATGGAGCTGTTCAATGGAGCAAAAGCCGATATCGATCAGGCGAAAGAATTCAGAGCGACGGTGATCGAACCTACCCATGCAAATCCTCTCCGTATCAAAGAACCGTCTGACCGACCTCAGAAACAGGCGGAAGAGCGTGTTGCACCGCAGCCTGTCAAGGTGATGGCAGATCCGTTTGCGTTGGGCATTAAAGTCGTTCGTAAAAGTAACCCGGCAGTTATGGGTGTAATTTGTGGTATATCTGGCAGCGGAGATACCAAGGAATATCAGGTTATGTTCATGGATAGTGGCTTGGGCACATTCTATGCAGATCAGCTTCTGCTGGCAAATGCCACACCGGAGCGCTTTAATGTGTCGATTGATGAGCTGAAAATCCTTTTGACGGCACAGCAGCTCTGCAATCCCACCAATGACCAGTTGTATTCACTGAATGCTGCCCGTGTGGATTTTGTTCCGTATCAGTTCCGTCCGGCGCTGAAAATGATTCATTCTGAGCGTCCGCGTATTCTTGTGGCAGATAGTGTTGGTGTTGGTAAAACCATCGAGGCGGGTCTCATCCTGCGTGAATTGCAGGCGCATGACGAGGACTTTGAGTCGGTTCTGATCATCTGCCCGAAGCCACTGGTTGCAGAGCATAAATGGCGCTCTGAGATGAAACGCTTTGACGAGAGCTTTACGGAGCTGGATGGTGCATCACTCCGGGAAGCAATCAACGAATGCGACAAGGATGGAGCGTGGCCCGCTGCGCTTCGCAAGACCGTTCTGCCATACTCGCTGATGACAAAAGAACTTCTGAATGGAAAAGGACGTCAGAAGGGTCTGCTGGATCTGGAAGATCCGATTCACTTTGACCTTGTAATCATTGATGAGGCGCACCATATCCGTCATTCGGATACAGGTGCCTATAAGGTTGCACGTTATTTTACCGATAATGCGGATGCTGTTGTGATGCTGACCGCAACGCCGGTGCAGACCGACGATGACGACCTGTATACCTTGCTGAACACGCTACGGCCTGATGTGATTCTGGACAGGAAAACCTTTAAGGAAATGCAGGAACCGAACGCCGAGATCAATGCAGCAGCGCGGTTGATTCGCCATCAGGTGGAGAATTGGCGTTCTGAGGCTGCCGAACACCTGTCCTGTGCGGCGCAGACCAGCTGGGGACGCAGCGTTATCGAGGATAATCCGACCTATAAAAAGGTCATGGGACAGCTTAAGAGCGCTCAGCCTCTTGACCGGACTGCCCGTGTGGGAATTCTTCAGGATGTGGAGAGTCTGCATAGCTTTGCCGGAATGATCAACCGCACCCGCCGTCAGGATATCCAGAACGACTTCTGTGTGCGCCGCCCGCAGAGCATTTCGGTTCATTTTACGCCGGAACAGCAGGAACTGTATGATGCGCTGATGGAGTTTGAAGCCCATGCGCTCAGCTATCTGCATAATAATGTGCCGCTGGAATTTATGATGAGCACTCTTATGCGACAGGCTTCCAGCTGCATCTTTGGTCTGGCACCGCTGCTGAAGGGTATGGTGTCCCGGCGACTGGGAGATATTCTTTCCGACTATTGCGGTGAAGATGGCAATATTACGGTCAGCGATCTTGAAAACGTCAAGATGGGGCAGTTGGAAACAGAATTCCGTGCAATGGCAAATCGAGTAATCGAATTGTCCGAAAATCTGCCGCAGACGGATGAAAAGCTGGATAGACTTCTGGAAGTTGTTGAAAATAAAAACCATCAGGCGAACAATAAGATCATCTTGTTCAGCTCCTTCCGTCACACCCTGCGTTATGTGGAGCAGCATCTTCTGGAAAAAGGATATCGCGTGGCACAGGTGAACGGCAGCGTGAAGGACGAGGAGCGCTTGGCACTCCGTCAGCGCTTTGAACTCCCCGCAGCAAACGAAAATGCGCTGGACATCCTGCTGTTTACCGAGATCGGCTGCGAAGGTCTGGACTACCAGTTCTGTGACTTTATGATCAACTATGACCTGCCGTGGAATCCTATGGCGATTGAGCAGCGCATTGGCCGTATTGACCGCCGCGGCCAAAAGAGCGACACGGTTATCATTTGCAATCTGGTGACAGAAGGTACGATTGATGCCAAAATCTATCATCGCTGCTTGGAGCGTATTGGCATATTTGAAAGCTCTATTGGAGAGTGTGCCGGTATTTTGGGTGATATGACACAGCAGATCAACAGAGCTGTATTTGATCCTACTCTTACACAGCAGGAACGTGAGGATAAAATTGAAAAAATAGCGGACAACGAAGTCTCCAGAGCAAACGAAATGAAGAAGCTTGAGGATGAGAGCAAGGAACTGTTCGGCATTGATATTTCGGGTTATGTTCTGGATCGAAATGTTACCGAAGCAGAAAATCCGTGGATCGGGGAGCAGTATATTCAAGCCCTTGTGACAGAGTACTTCAACCGTGTTCTGGGTGAAAAGAAAAACTATATTCAGGGAGAAGGGGCTCATAAAGTCCTGAATTTGAGCGGAGAAAACCGTGCAACGCTTAAAAATCTGCTGCGCAGGTCCAATATCAAAAAGTCGGCAATGTACAATCAATGGTGGTCCTATCTGAAAGGAAATGATACCCGAATCGCTATAACCTTCGATCAGGAAGAGGCTACACGGGATAGAAATGCTCTCTTCTTTACGGCGGTACACCCCCTCGTAAAGATGGCGGCGGCAGAACTTCATAAGAAGGATGAAGTTTATATTGAACTTCTTGTGGATGCACAGGATTGTCCGGTTGCCTGTGGAGATTATCCGTTCCTGATCGAAGAACGGAAAATTATCGGGCTTCGGAAGGAAGTAAAGATCGTTCCAATATCGGATATCAATTTGTCTGCACTGGATTTTTGCGATTTGCTGGAATCGGCAGATTATCGAGAGGTTCCGGATGATTGTACGGATGAACAGTGGGATAAGCTGTCCAAACTGAAGCGCGAACAGCAGCAGCAGGCAGTTGCTCAGTTAAAGGCTGACGTAAAAGAAAAGTGTGATTATCGCCGTGCGGCTTTTTTGAAGAGCTATCAGTTCAGAAAGGAAGATCTAACCGCACGCATTCAAAATGATGAGGATGCCAATATCCGTAGAATGCACGAAAGCCAGCTTCGTAGTCTGGAGGAAGAAAAAAATGCACGTCTGAAAGAACTGGAAGTGGTTCAGGAACGCGCAACAGTTGAGGAAAACACGCTCGTGAAGGGTATTATTACGGTTTATTGAGCGTATTTGAGGATTTATGATGGAAGATTTGTATGCGGAGATCAGAGAGCAGCATAAGCGGGATTACGGCTCTAAATTTGAAGAGTGGGCACCGCGTATTCTTGTTGACCAGTATAGCGACCGCACTCACTTTATTTTTGAACTGATCCAGAATGCCGAAGATGCCGGGGCAACCTATGTGACATTCACGCTTTACCCAGACCGTCTGGTCTTGTGCCACAATGGTATCCCTTTCACTGAGGCTGATATCCGTGGTATCTGTGGCATCCGGTCAACAAAGGATGAGCCGGAATCCGGGAAAATTGGACGTTTTGGAATTGGTTTTAAATCCGTTTATGCTTACACCAAGACGCCTGAAATTCGTTCGGGAATGTATGCTTTTAAGATCTGCAACCTGATCCTTCCGTATGCAGAAAACGTGGAGTCAACGGGAGAGGACACCATTCTAACCATTCCGTTTGATGGAAATGTTGGGAAAGAAGCCGCATACGGAGAGATAAAGAAGGCGTTGGAAGAATTCATTTCTTTGGATGTGCTTTTTGCGCTTCAGAATATCAGGAACATAAGCTGCGAAATTCAAACAGTCGGTGAAAAATGGACGGTTAGCAAAGAAATTCATTCTATCAGTGACAGTGTTGACCGAGTCATTCTCGCTCAGCAGGATAGAAAAAAGACAAAGGAACTGCTGGTTTTTCATACACAGAACAAACAGCCGGTTCAGATTGGATATGAGCTGCAGCGAGGAGACGATGGAAGAGAAAAAATTGTTCCTGCAATGCAACACTATCTCTACGTCTATTTCCCAACAGCAGTTGAAACGCATCAGGCGTTTTATATCCATGTTCCTTTTTCTACTACCCCGGCGCGTGATAATGTCCGGCATAACGAAGTTAACCGGTTACTCGCTGAACATCTGAACCAACTTTTCGCAGATAGTATCCGGTGGCTGCTAAATAACGGATATATAACGCTGAAATTTCTGAATGATATCTATCCCCTTTCAAATACCTGTAAGGAAGAAAATCTACAGGGCATCTATCAGTGCGGATGTGAGTTGCTTCGGGCTAATCTCGCATTGCTTCCGACGGCGTCTGGAGGACATTGCTCTATTCATGATGCTATGTTGCCGTATGCAAAAAATATAGCCGAGTGTATCCCGGAAGATATCCTACAGAAGGAATATGGGAACGATGTTTATTGGGTGGAAGCGGATGTCTGCTCAGAAGCATACACTCGTTTGTGGGATTATCTGACTCATGTTTTGGGGACAAAAGTTTTGCGTTGGAAAGACGTTTTACCGCAGCTGAATGCAGAAATTATGGAAAATCAAACGGATGAGTGGCTGCTGCATTTGATGGAGGTGATTTATCCGACTTGTACTGGCATTCTGAAACTGAAGGATAAAGTAGATGCACATGATATCCCGTTTGTACGTCTGCAGGATGGTACACATATTTGCGCAAAATATGATGGAGTCACACAGGTTTATCTGAATAACCCAATCACCTGTAAAAACAAAATTAGCACCGCTTTTTTGCAGGATAAACGCGGATATAAGTTCTACGCAGATGCTCTTGGCATAGAAGTGTATAATGCCATGCAGGAACTGAAGGATGATGTGGTCTGCTTTTATGGAGAGACCTCAGAGGATACCGATATTCCCATCGAAGATAATTTGGAGCACTTTGGGCTGATTGAACGTGCCCTTAAAGAAAACCCGGCGGAGGTCAGGGAGATTCTAAAAAGTGTCCCAATCGTGCTAACGGAATCTGGCTGGAAAAAGCCGGAAGAAAGCTACATTTCACCATTTTGTGCAGAAGAGGATAACACAGCAAAAAAAGAGACCATGGGGAATCTTAAGCTGGCGTGGATTTCAGAGGAGTACCGTGGCAAGGTCTCACCGGAGGTGTTTAGAAAAATTGGATGCAATATTGATTTGAAAATAATCAATGTTGCACCGAAAGACTACTTCGAATTGTTACTTAAAAGTGACAGTGCGTTACATCGTGAACTGCAAGCGAAGGTGTTCTCAAAAAGATACACAAAGTCGGATTCTCCTGAGAATTGGAACTGGGATATGACGCTGGAGCATCTGGGAGAGATTTTGCAATGTGGGACAGTGCGACAATCGGTTTACGCAGTAGAGTATCTGAACACGATTGTCAGAAAAAATCCGCTATACGGAAAAATGCTTGGTTCTCAAGGCCGCGCATTTAATACAGCTACGACAGAAAGCGTAAATCGTGTTCCGTCCATGTTTGCTTTACAGCTTTGTTCTACGGCATGGCTGTATGACAGAGAAGGAAATATAAAGAAGCCGGACGAGATAAAAAAGAGCGATTTGGCACCAGAATACGGAAGATGTGAGGGCGCTCTGTTTGATCAGATTCCGTTTATATCCGAAAATGAGGCTGTAGAAGCCGCCATTCAAAGCGTGGACGCGCCATATCAGGATTTTGTTAGCACAATGTTGAAAAAACCAGATGAACTGCGGTGGATGTTCGAGGCTTATCAGAAATTTCAGCGAAAAAAGAAGAAAGAGGAAGCCGCTCCAGAATCGCTGATTGGCCTTCTTGAAAAGCAAAGCAGTGTGCAGACAGAAATTGAAACAGAGCAGACGCCGGACGAAGATGAGCTTGGCGAATATGGTGCGGTGCAGAATTTGAAGCATCGGGAGAAAAAGCTGGACGAAAGCTTTCAGGAGGGACTGGAAGGCCAGAAGACCGTTACGCCAAGGCTGCGCTATACCTGTTCAGAAAGTAATCAGGAGGAAAAGGCATTTTTGAAGGCACAATACTTTGGAAAATGTCAGATCTGCGGAAAACAAATCCTTCAGGCAAATGGTAAAGTGTATTTTGAAGCTTGTAATATCCTACCAACAGATGTTGTGCCTGCTAGATACAAGCAGAGCATCTCCGAGGGATGGAATTCACTTTGCCTGTGCCCAAATTGTGCGGCAGAGTTCAAATTTGGCAAGAAGAACCTATCTGGTTTGATCTCGATGATTCAAAACTACCATGTTAAAGAGCGAGACGAGAATTTGATTGTCTGTGATATTGAGATGCAGGGAGAAAAAAGAAGCATAAAATACACAGGCAAGCATTTTCTGGCATTACAGAGAGCTGTGAGTTTTTACGAAACGGACATGAACTCGTCAACCAAATAAAGCAGAAAGCCGTTCACCGCGCAGATTTTCCAGCGTGGCGAACGGCTTTTTTGCTGCCTCTATATTTACAGGTAGGAGGAATCGAAGAAGTCTTTTAATGTAATTCCTAAACCCTGACAAATTCTTTCAATCGTCTCTACGCTCAGCTGGCCTCCCCGACGGGCAGTTGTTTGAATCGTGGAATACGATATTCCGCATTTCTTTGCCAACACACACAGATTCATATCACGCTCTTGCATCAAATCCTGAACACGTTTGATCGTATCCACGAAAATCCCTCCCATCTTTTTAGTTCAAAACTTTTCCAACGATCTCAAATCTTTGCTCTGGAGATATAAGGATTGGCGAATATTTGGTGTTAAGAGAAACCAAAACCGGTTGGTTATGCACCACGCCATAGCTGTCGGTAAGGAGCTCTGCTTGGGACTTGTCTGGGGTATGTTCATCGTATTTTTTCAGATATCCGCAGTCATCATATACGAATATCCCGATATCTCCGCATTCAAGTTCTTCGCAGCGCTTTACCCATACGATCTGTCCGCTATGATAACGTGGCTCCATACTATCACCGCTAACGTATATCCCGAACTCGGCACCAGCCGGAACGCTACTGGCAGGCACTTGTATCTGCTGGAACATTTCACCCTCAAGAAAAGCTCCTAGACCTGCCGATACTGGCAACTCTGATACAGGCATCATTATGTAGTCGATTTTCGCGGGCTCTTCTGCGTCTGGCTGGTAGCGCCGGGATGCAATCAAGTCCATTTCGTACTCAGCAACTTTTTTTTGTCCTATATCATTTAGAAGAGCAGGCTTCTGAAAGTTCCTCGTAAAGTAGGAAGGTCCCTCTTTGATGTTCAATGCGTAGCAGATTGCAACTAGTTGATAGATACTGGGGGTGGTGTAACCTTTTTCCCATTTGTTGATCCCCTTGTCACTGACATCGACGCCATAGTGACGGAGAAGTTCAGAGAACGCTACGAGTGAATAGCCATTCCTTTTTCGTATGCTTGCGAGAATCAGACCAACCTCATTACTGTCCCTCGCAGCGACTGCATCATAGCGCACTATAGCGGGGGCTATGTGCATTTTGGTGAGCGTGGTTTTCTTTTTCATAACGAGAACACTCCTTTGTGATCCGGTAGCTCTATTATAGTATAGAAAATATAAGAAATCAACAAGAAATCTCCAAAATAGCGACAAATGCGTAATTGACATCTCCATAAAGCGAGTGTATAATCGAACCAAATCCACGAATAACAGCCTTTTGGTGTTATTCCCGTGTTGGATTGTGTTTGTTTGGCGTTTTTTGCGAGGTGATACTATGAGAAAAGAAAATGTAAGATGTCCAATGTGCGGAACCATGAATTATGATGTGGATCTTGATGAAACCGGTGGCTGGACAAAATGCCGTCTGTGCAAAGCAGTGACCTGCTCTATGGATGAGTGGAAAAAACATACAGTGTCCGTTCCGCTGTTGAACGAAAAACAGCTCGTGGCACGCAGTATGATTCGCAAGTAATGCACACTGTGTTCTGACAAACCTGTAAAAAGGAGGGGTTCTGATGTGTGGTGATTACAACCTTCGCCGTGAGAAAAGATACGTCGAAGTGGACGTTCGTTTTACTCCTGATGGCAAGATCCGCCCTCTTGCCATAAACTATGACAAGGCTCACACTTATGGAATTGATCGTGTCTTGGCAGTCAAACACGGGACATCACGCCTAGGCGGAAAAGGTCACTGCTTCACCTGCCTGATTTGCGGTCAGAAGCGGAATCTTTGGCTTGAACGGGGCAAGTGGTTCGTGGAAGCCTACTGCTCCGTGCCGGAAAGCTGTGCTTCGTAATGGCAAGATACTTATCCCGCGCAGATCTTTCGCACATAGCGGGTAAGTATATCGACCAGTACTATGCCCGTTTCGTGATCAGCAAAGATGACCCAGAACCCATTGACCCTGAACGGCTCGCAAGTTCTGTTCTTGGGCTGAATGTTAAAATGCTGCCGCTATGCAGCGATGGAAGTATTCTAGGCCTGACTGTTTTCCAGAAATGCGGTTTTACCGTAACCTTGGGGGACGGGACAAAGCTTGTGGAGGTGTTCATGCCGAAGGACGTTGTAATTGATTCCGCCCTTGCGTCAGACAGCTGCACCGGATGCCGGAATTTCACGATAGCGCATGAGGCGGCACACCATATTCTGGCTGACCTGTTTCCGAACGACTACGGAAAAGCAGTCAAGTGCCGTAGGCACATTGCCTATCGAGAGCGAAATGGTCAGCCCTCATGGGAAGAATGGCAGGCAGATACCCTTGCAGCAGAGCTGCTGATGCCAACATTTCTGATCAATGCCGAAATAGAACGTGCAAGGCTGTGCCTGCCGAATGGAATCCTATACAAATCCGCATCTGACCCGAACTATGAAAAAATTCTGGAGATGGCTGCGCGGATGGGAGTATCGTGGTCTGCGATCAGGATCAGACTACAGCAGATGCAGGTCATAAAAGGCAAACCCATCCACTGCCATCCATTGGACATCATCCGATTTGGAGAATAAACATGATTCAGTCAAATAATCGTCCTTTTAAAAATAAACCGCTGAGCAATATACAGCAGGCACAATTCAGCATCGGCTGGAGGTTTTGCCCCGTTTGCGGACACAAGCTCTACCAAAAAGATGAGAGCTGTTCAGGTACTATCCGCATAAAGTGCCTCAAGTGCGGCAACGTAGCAACGGTTGATTTAGCCTATCGCAGGCGTTGATTGCTTTATAGGCAAAACACAATTTCAAAAATCGGGTGCATTGCACCCTGAATATGGACTGTTCGTCACCGAGCAACGGGCCATTGCCGCAAGGCAATGTATGAAACGCGCACCAAATAGCCGGGCAACAGCTGATAGAGTGATTCTGCTTTAGAACCGCTCTGTTAGTTGGTTGTCCGGCTATTTTTTTAGCCTTCAGGTAGCCTGCTCCCGTAAAAAGGAGCAGGCTTTATGTTTGTCCATTTTTCGTGGATGCCCCAAGCGGCGCAATATCCGTAGCCTTTCAAATTTTCGACTTTTTACGCCTTATCGAAAATTTGGAGGTTTAACATGGGCTTCAACTATGGTTTGGAAAAGAAGAATTTTGATAGCCAGTGGGCTGTGACCCGTAAGCAGTATGAGGATGCTGGCATGAGCAGGGAAGCGATTCAGGCAATGTACGATTACGACTGCTCTGTTTTTAATGCTACTCGCGCTTACCAGAACCATACGCAGGAAATTGCAGCGCCGTCCTTTGAACAGAGCGAAGAATCCTACTCGCCCTTGATGGACAAGTATCAGAAAGCTATTTCTGTTACGGATACTTACCACGAAACTAAAAGCCGTTTTGCATGGATTGGTGAGATTGAGAACGAGCAGTTGCTAACTGCACTCGAAACATTGAAAACCGAAGATTTGGAAATTATCACCATGTACGCTTACGAGGGATACGACATCACTGAAATTTCTAAAGTCTACGGCGTATCTCGGCCCACTATTAGTATCAAAATCAAGAGAATTACTAAATTTTTGAAAAACTTCAATTTTAATGCTACGAATTGACCCTTTTCGATGCCTACCAAGTGAAGGGACAATTTTCCAAGCGGCACTCGCCGCAGGGAAAAACGTCCAACCCCATGAACCTTGAAAACTGAATAGTTCCGTCATCTGGTACTCCGATAATGATACTTCCGTAATTCGCGGCCCGGTCACAAAGCAGACGGGGTGGCTGAAATGCCAATGAAGCGGTACAAGTCCGCTGCCAGATGTTTATGCCCCACTCGCAGGGGGCCGAGGGCGAATATGCGAGACCTTTAATCATATTGATCCGGGAACTGCCGGGTACGTTCCGCGCATTCGGCAGTTCCCGTTTTTTACGTATCCCAATTTATTCTTTATCCGAATATCCACTTTGATACATATAGGAGGACAATTTTATGGATGAGTTGAACCCCACGGTGCGCGAGCAGGAGATCTACGAGGAGATGGAGCTGACCCCTGAGATGGTCAAGTCCATCCGCACCCTCTGCGGTACCTGTCTGCGGCACTTTGTGGATGCAAAGGCATTCAAGATCGCGCTTGTACCCAGCGCAGATCGGAGCATGGACACCTGCACCGTCTGCCAGATGCGGCGCGGTTACGATTATGTGGTCATGCACCGCTGACCCAACCATACCACCATACCTTGAACGAAGCCCGCTGCGGAACATCCGGCAGCGGGCTTTGCACATAACAACATGGAGGTACAATTTTGCAGCAAAACTGGAAATTCCAACGCGGAGATATCTTCTTTACCCACTTCGGGGCGAGCACCGGTTCGGAACAGCACGGTGACCGCCCGGCGGTCATTCTTCAGAATGACGTGGGCAATTATCACTCTCCGACCCTGATCGTTGCGACCATGACAAGCAAGGCGGAAAAGAAAGTAAATCAGCCGACCCACTGCCTGTTGGAAAACGCAGGGTTGAATATGCCGTCCGTTGTGCAGGCAGAGCAGATCTTCACCATCGACAAGAGCCGGGCGCTGAAGTATCTGGGGCATCTGACCCCGGAGGAGATGCGCAGGGTGGATGATGCAGTGCGTATCAGCCTTGCGCTGAACCCCATGGGCAGCATCCAGCAGATAGAGCCTATCCGGCGCTCTACGGCGCTTTACGCGCCACCTGAGGTGGTGGATGGCAAACCGCCTGTCTATCCGTATACGCCCATCAAATCGTCCTTTGAGAACGCCGGTAGCATCGAGGACATGATGCTGTACACCGAGTTGCAATCCGCGATTCATGCCATGATCCAGCGGTTGGAATACAGCTTCACCTTCAATCCCAGCCTACTCACCAGCCCGAAGCGGAAGCAGCAGGTGGCTGAGATCTTAGAGGAAGCCGAGAAGTACATTTGGAGAATCAAGGAGGAAATGCGATGCGCCTGAACGAAAACAATACTTTCATTGGTATCAACCCGCCGTACCAGCTTTCGGTCATCCACAGCAGCAAGCTGATCTATCCCCGCGAGATCTACCAGCGGGGCGTGGAGCGCAAGCGGGTGGAGCTGATCGCCAGAGACTTCAATGAATACATCGTTAACGAGCCGAAGGTCAGCTTCCGCAACGGCAGGTACTATGTGATGGACGGGCAGCACACCATCGAGGGCTGCATCCTCCTCAACGGTGGCGCGGACCGCCCGATCCTCTGCAAGGTCTACACCGGTCTGACGATGGAGCAGGAAGCCCTGCTCTTTGCGGAGCAGAACGGTCACGCTGCGCCTCTGTCGGCGGGCATCAAGCTGCGCGCCAAGGTAGTGGGCGGCGATGCGCCTTCCAAGGCGTTTGTCGCAGCCACCAACCGGGTGGGGCTGTCCCTCAACTACGACAGTATGCAGCTGAGCGACTACAGCATCAGCTGCGTGGGCACGGCGCTGATGCTGTACGACCAGCTGGGCGAAGAGATCTACTGCGAAGCCCTGCGGCACATCGTGGCGGCGTGGGAGGGCAGACCGGATTCCTTCCGGGCGGCTGTCCTGCGGGGCGTGATGTACTTTGTGCAGCTGTATCATGGACAGTACAGCGCGGAGCGGCTTGTCCGTGCGCTGAGCGGAGTCCATCCCATGGAGCTCTACCGTATCAGCCGGGATAACCCCGCCAAGCTTCCGGGCTGGCGGCGGTACGTTTACCCCATCTACACCACCTACAACGGCAAGTGCAGGAAAGATGCACTGCCGATGAAATTCTAAGCTCAAATATCTCCTTTGGCAAGGGCGATGGTACCCGAAAAAGACCATCGTCATTTACATATAGTATTTTCTTTCAAATAATTGACATATTGAACTAGAAAGAGGAGGACAGGAATGAGCGAGATCGCAGCCTGCACTTTGATTCAGGAAGAGCCCGACCGCAAGACGGAGCGGTACATGATGATGTTCAAGGATTACCCGGATGTGGTATCCGTAGACATTCTTCAGGAAATGCTTGGCATCTGCCGGAAGAATGCGTATCTGCTGGTCAAGCAGAATAAGATCCACTCGGCGCGTGTAGGACGCAGTTATAAGATACCAAAACTCTGCGTGGTAGAGTACCTGATCGATCAGAATCGGCAGTTTGGAGGGATGCGCCTTTCAAACTCTCTTGCGCCATCCTTGCAAAACACTTCAGAGTCTTCTAAACTTATGATGCCTAAGCAAAGGACGTTTGGCTACGAACAGAAAGGAGCATCACTATGACAAATGTGGCCGGACATTTAAGAGAACAAAACGGTATGTATCAGATGATTCTGAGCTGGAAAGACACAAATGGAAAGCGCAGAACCAAATCCATCAGCACAGGACTTCCGGTTAAAGGAAACAAAAAAAGAGCTGAATCTCTGTTGCGTAAAACACAAAAAGAGTTTAACCCTGAAACGATGCAGCAGGTTTCCGACCTGCCGGTATCGGAATATCTGAACCGCTGGCTTCGGGAAAGTGTGATGAACCTTCCGCCCGAAACCTATGGCAGATATGCTTATGATCTGGGAAGAGTAGTTGTCCCATACTTTGAAAAGAAGCGGCTGTCTTTGAAAGCACTCTCTCCGCGCGATCTGGAAACGTTCTTCCGCTATGAGCGTCAGCAGGAGGAGGCCAGTGTACAGCAGCTTCTTGATTGGCACAAGGAGTTGACCGATGCCCTGCAATATGCCGTCGCCAATAATTGGCTGAAGGTCAGCCCCATCAAAGAAGTTGACCCCTGCCTTGATAACTCCCCGGTACTTTTCACCGACTTCATCACGGACTGGTTGAAAATGATGAAGTCACGAGTGGAAATCACAACCTATACCAGCTATGAAAGAGCAATCATTCACAAGATCGTCCCATATTTTGAACCGCTCCACTATACATTACAGGATATGGAACAGCATCCCAAATACATCCAAGACTTCTACCAGCATGAGTTGGATCGTGGCCTTACGGCAAACACCGTCATTCACTATCACGCCAACATCCGCAAATGCTTACAGTATGCTTTTCAAATCGGCATGATCCGTTCCAACCCGGCAGATCGCGTTGAACGTCCTCGTAAGGAAAAGTTCAAGTCGGAGATTTACAGCGGTGAAGAACTGGAGCAACTTTTCAAGGTGATCCAAGGTGACCCTTCGGAGTTTGGCGTCATCATGGCTGCATTCTACGGGCTGCGGCGCAGTGAAATTGTTGGTTTGAAATGGGATGCCATTGACTTTGAGAACAAGAAAATCAGCATTCAGCATACGGTTGTGACCGCAAAGGTCAACGGAACGGTAACGGAAATCGCACGAGATAAGACAAAAACAAAGTCGAGCTGCCGGACACTTCCCCTAATCCCTGCCTGTGAGCAGATGCTCAATAAAATGAAAAAGGAGCAGGAGCAGAATCGGAAGGTCTGCGGCAAAAGCTATTGCACCGATTATCTTGACTATATCTATGTAGACCCGATGGGAAAGCGGATTCGGCCCGACTTTCTGAGTCAGCATTTCCCAGATTTTCTGGTAGCACACCAGATGAAGCGTATCCGCTTTCACGATCTGCGCCATAGTTGTGCCAGTCTGCTCTATGCCAATGGCGTGAGCCTGAAGGAGATTCAGGAGTGGCTGGGTCACAGTGACATCAGCACAACAAGCAACATTTATACACATCTGGATTTCTCCAGTAAGGTATCCTCGGCGAATGCAATCGTTAATATCTTCCCGGAAAACACCAAAGTATAAGAAACTGAGCAGAAAAAGAAAAACAGCCCAAAATCTTTCGATTCTAAGCTGTTTTATGATGGAGTGCCGATGGTGGGACTCGAACCCACATGGTTTCCCGAACGATTTTGAGTCGTTTGCGTCTGCCATTCCGCCACATCGGCTTATATTCAATTTTGGGACATTAGTACCGGTTTCTGAAGATTGGAGGGATGTTCAGGAGGGATGTAAGAAATCCTGCTTCGACAAACTCTCAAAATTCAACGAATACTCGTGAATTTCTCGCACAGACACGAAAAATCACGAAGCGGATTTTGAGTCCACATCGTCTGCCATTCCGACACACCGGCACATCTGTGGATGTACAACAGCATTATTATAGCGGATTTCTCCATCAAAATCAAGCAGTATTTTTCCTGTTCAGCCGGGCATCCTATGGATCGGGGCGCATCCCCCCCCTGCGCAGGGCTGTTTACATCCCGTTTTGCTGCCGGTCTTTTCAGGAATTATCCGCTCTTTCCCGCCCGAGTTTGTGCCGTGTTTTGTCCCGCTCCGGTCCTGCCACGGTATGCACCGGGCAGGAGCATTGCGGTCAGTTATATCCCACTATCCCCCCGCAGGTAATTTGAAGGGTCATTTGTATAGAACTTTCGTTGTTTTTCTCGAAAAAGCTTTACAAATGCAAGCAAAGTTACTATTATATAAATATATGTTTCCGCTCTGGAGGGCGCTAAGTTGCATAGGATGCAACGCCAGCGCGGCACATGATGGAAGGAAGGTTGAGGATATGTCTGAGAAAAAGCTCGCTGCCTCTGCGGCAGCCCAAACGCCGGAAGCTCACGATGCAGAGCCCAAAGCCAAAAAGCCCGCAAAGTCCGCAGCACGCCGCGGCCGTCCCCCGCTGACGCCGGAGCTGTATGTGGAGCTTGGTGATAAGCAGTACAATGTCAGCGATATCGTGGAGCGCGCCAAGGCAGATTACCGCGCTACCCACAAGGTGGGTGTGCAGTCCTGCAAAGTATACCTCAAACCGGAAGAGGGCGCAGCCTACTACGTTGTAAACAAAGTTTCCGGCAAACTGGATCTGTGATCTCTTAAGCGCAAAACAGGCCGGCACACCCAACTGCAGGTGTGCCGGCCTGTTTTATTTTTCAAACTGCTTTGCGGCGCTTTACCAAAACCGGGGGCGCTTTGGTGCAGGGTCCGGGTCCGGGATCTCAAATTCATAGCGCTCCGTAGCATTGATGACGGTGGTTCCGCCTTTGGTGCAGACCCGGGGCAGCTTAGGGTCGTAGCTCAAATGCATATGACCATGGATGAACCATTTGGGTTCATATTCCTCCAGCAGATCATTAAAACAGCCAAACCCGCGGTGGGCGCCATCCGGCGTATCGTTCAAGCCTCGGGCGGGCGAATGGGTCATCAAAAGATCAATGCCACCTACTTTATGGGCCCGCAGCCACAGCTTGCGGATGCGCCGCCGCATCGCCTGCTCGGTATACTGATAGGTATCCTCCTGGTTATAACGGATGCTGCCCCCCAGCCCCATAATGCGCAGCCCTTTCCAGACATACACCTGGTCATCCACGCAGATGCAGCCGCCGGGCTCTGCCCCTTTATAGCTGCCGTCGTGGTTGCCATGAACATACAGGATCGGCGCCGTGGTAAAGTTGGTGAGATGCTCCAGATATCGCTTGGGCAGATCCCCGCAGGAGAGGATCAGGTCCACCCCCTCCAACCGGTCTTTTGAACAATAATCCCACAAAGCTCTCGAGGGGACATCCGAAATCGCAAGAATTTTCACGTCCGCATCGCTCCATTCTTTTTACCGTCCCGGCGGGCCCTTGCGCCGCCCGGATCGTCTCATGCATCCCGCAAAAGCGCCGCCCGGCTGCCTTTGCCCACAGGGATACGCAGCAAATTGCATACCCCTGCGTTATTGTGCGCCGTCTTTGACATTGTCCAGGCCGTTGATCCCGATCAGGGTCCGGGTGCGCACATCCAGCTGTTCATAGCGGGGCATCTCCCCCTCCACACATTCATCCAGCCAGTCCATCTCCATCAGCTCCGCAGGCGTATAGGCCAGCCCTGCCGGAGAATGCAGGATATGTCCCTGGGCGTAGATCTCCGCCGGGAATATCTGCAAGCCCCCTTCCCGCAGCTGCTTTTCCATCAGGTCCAGCATCTGCAGGGTGCCGCCGGGCAGACCCAGTGTATACTGGATCTCCTCCGCATCGCTGCTCATGCCCCACCAATAGTTCAGCGCGCGGCCGCTGGTCTTGTCCCAGCCGCCTTCCAGAATGGAGCGGATGATCTCGATGTAAAACGTATCCCACCGCCACTCCGGCAGCGCCAGCGGCTGCACGCTGCCATCCGGCAAACGGCGGCACAGGCCATAATCCCGGTGGGCAGGGCCAGGCTCCCGCGGGTCACGGGCATAGAACAGCTCCACATCCTCCTGGTCCGCAAAATCCAGTGGATGATCCGGGTCCTGCAAACAGGCCCAGCGCAGCAGCACCCGTCCCTCCGGACGGACGGTGCGCAGCCCCTGGGCAAACGCATTGACCGCCGCAGGGGTGCCGTAGATGGGGTTGGCCGCCACATACCCTACCCGCTGCGTCCGGCTCAGCACGCCAGCCAGTATGCCCAGCAAATAGGTCACCTCATAGGTGCGGGGGTAGTAGGTGCGCACCAGCGGGTGGGGCGCATTGAGCGAGCAGTTCAAAAAGTGGGTCTTGGGGTGCTGAGCTGCCACCTTCAGGCAGGCAGGGCGCATCCGGATGCTGGTCGTAAACACCACATCTGCATGGTCGTGGGCTTCCTGCTCCAGGATCTGCTCTGCATCCACCTCCGGGCCTACATTCTCCCGCCGGATGATCGTGAGCCGGTCCGGGAAAGCCTTCTGCAAGGCATTGATGCCCCGCTGATGGCGGCGGACCCAGGCACTGTTCTGGGCGTTGTACTCGTGCAGGAACACCACCCGCAGGGCGCTGGGACGGCTGAAGATATTCAACTTTGCCAGCAGCGGCTCCCCGCTGCTCTGCTCCGGCTCCAGCGACAGCTCCACCGCCTGGGGTTTGGTAAGGATCTTGATCTCCTCCCAAAGCTTTGCCAGGTTCTCATGGATCTGGGCAGGCGGGCTATCGCAGGCATCTGCATAGCGGTAGACCGACAGATACACCAGCATCGCATCCCCAGGGGTCAGGTCCAGGCTCCCGCCCCCCAGCACATAAAACTGCTGGCTGAACTTTGCATAAAACGCTGCAAAATTGCGCCGGTCGTCCTCGGTCCAGCTCTCCTCAGACGCTTTGCATACCAGGGTCTGGAGCTTTGCATAGCTGCCCGGACGGCTGAATTGCAAAGCATTGACCTTGGACAGCTTATAAAAATCCAAAAACTCATAATAGATCCGATTTTGCAGCTCATCGGTGCGGGCAGGCACCAGACGGGTGACCGTGCCGGGGATCTTGACTGCGCCATAATATTTCAGCACAGAGACCCGCTTATTGCCCTCCTGCACATAAAAGCGGTTGAGATATTCAAACGCAATGATGGGGGTGTGGATGCCCTCTTCCAGGTGGGCATCGCACAGATGGCTCCATTTGGATGCAAACTCCGTGTCCTCATCCAGCAGGGGCATAAAGTTGGCGGCAAAGGCCGTATGCCGGCCGCTGGTCTTGGTGCCCACGATGCTCTCGGCAGGGATATCCACCAGGCCCAGCGGCTCCTGGGCTACGATATCCACCCCCATCAGCTCTTCGTCCAGCACCTCCAGAAAAGGCGTTTTGCCTTGGGCTACACAGGCCCGGTAGGCTCGCTGACCAGAGCGCAGCGCAGCTCTATAATCTTCCAGCATATAGGCTTCCTTTCTTGTTCGCACAGAGGTTATTTTTTTACGGGGCTTTCCCCTTTTGGCAAAAAGGCCCCGGAATCCATTTTACACAGCCGGCAGCACTTTGCCGCCGGATATTTCACAACACAGGGCAGGACCCGCTTTTCAGCTGCCAAAACCAGCAGCGCAAATGGGCGTCTATCCATAGTATAGCATGAAATCCCCCTGCTGAACATCCACTTTTCCCGCAAATCCCTTGATTTGCGCCGGAGTTTCAGGTAGGATAGGGGCAAAACAAACCAATGAGGTGTATTATGGAAATACAGCAGCTGCCCCGCCTGGAACCGGGAGAATACCCTGGCGGCACCTGGTACTACGAACCCCATGTCTACCTGCCCTACCGCTATGTGCTGGGCAGAGTCGGCCGCCGCCCGCTGGTGTGCATCGGCATCAACCCCAGCACTGCGCAGCCCGGCGCACTGGACCCCACCCTGAAAAGCGTAGAGCGTCTGGCGGCGCACAACGGCTTTGACAGCTGGATCATGTTCAACGTCTACCCGCAGCGGGCCACCAACCCCAATGATATGGACCGCATCCCCGACCGTGCCCTGTGTGACGAAAACCTGCGCTGGCTGGCGGCTGTATTGGAAAACACCCAGCCTACCATGTGGGCTGCCTGGGGCACCCTGATCGAAAAGCGAGACTACCTGCCTGGATTGATGCGGGAGATGGTCGCCCTGACCCGGCAGTACGATACCCCCTGGGTCACCTTTGGCAAGCGCAGCAAAAAAGGCCACCCGCATCACCCCCTTTACCTGCGGGGAGATTCCACCCCCGAATCTTTTGATGTGGAAAACTATCTCGATACCTGTTTTTGACCCATAAGGAGGCCCTATGACCGCCGAACGCTCCCGCCAGACCGCTGCCTGGTTTGCTGCCCATCCCCGGCTCAAAGCCGGGGTGGTGGCCGCCAACCGCTGGCTGCCTCTGATCCCTTTTGCGTGCTACCCCGCCCTGCTGATCTGGCTGGGGCTGAAACTGGCTGCCGGCCAGACCCAGCTTCTGCCCGCAGCGGTCCGGGCGGTGCTGGTGCCGGCAGCGGTGTTTCTGGGCGGCACAGCCCTGCGCCGGGCGCTCAACTTCCCCCGCCCCTACCAGCAGCCCGGCTTCGTGCCGCTGGTGCAGAAAGAGCGGCAGGGCTGCTCCTTTCCTTCCCGCCATGCACTGAGCGCCGGTGTCATTGCAGCGGTGTGGCTGTATTTCAGCCCCGCCGCCGGGGCTGCGCTGACGGTCGTTGCCCTGGTCATCTGCGGGCTTCGGGTGCTGACCGGCGTACATTTTGTCCGGGATGTAGCTGCCGGTGTTACCCTTGGTTTTGCATTGGGTCTGGCCGGTATGTGGCTGCTGTAAGACCCTTTGCAAAAAAAATAAAAGAATTTTGCATTTTGTCCTTGACAGAACCGGTGGGGTATGGTATTATACTTCTCGCAGCGTGTGCTTCGCACCGCAGCCGCCATAAAGGAACCCAATGGGATAACAACGTGCGCCCGTAGCTCAGGTGGATAGAGCAACTGCCTTCTAAGCAGTGGGCCGGGGGTTCGAGTCCCTTCGGGCGCATAGATATGGTGCCCATAGCGTAGTCGGTTAACGCGCCAGATTGTGGATCTGGAGACCGTGGGTTCGAGTCCCACTGGGCACCCCACCAAAAACAGCTGTTGCAAATGCAACAGCTGTTTTTTTATATTCCAGTGCCCAGGGGGACTCGAACAGGGCGGCTCTGTTGACATCGTCAGCAGAGCAAACAAAGCCCCAGCGGGGCTTTGTTTAGCCCGCGGGGGTGACCCTCCCTTGCGCTCTACCAAGGCCCCACGCTCTGGTTGCAAATGCAACAGCTGTTTTTTTATTCCAGTGCCCAGGGGGACTCGAACAGGGCGGCTCTGTTGACATCGTCAGCAGAGCAAACAA